>Ga0326727_10000649_pt1 | contig 140070 bp, 119 predicted proteins | sample MB2enrmetagenome_FD_207643 | JGI IMG/M metagenome (GOLD analysis project Ga0326727, IMG submission 207643) | Lab enriched peat soil microbial communities from McLean, Ithaca, NY, United States - MB29MY | ecosystem: Environmental > Terrestrial > Soil > Wetlands > Peat | place: USA: New York... | reverse complement strand
CAAGTCCGCCAGACGCAGCATGCCGTCGGAAGCGCCATAAAACCATTTGGTGAATGGCTTCCCCATTGGGCGACATGAAAAGCGGCATGAAAAATCCGATCAAAAAAAATACTTTTGGGACAGTCTCCGCCGAGCCGTCCGCGGGTGGTTCTTGCCGGAGCGGTCGCCTCGGCGAGGCGACCCTACCTTTCCCTCGCCGGCCATCACTGACGCATTACGGCAGAAGACGGTTTTGGATTGAAAGGAGGCCGGCAAGCCCATGCCACTATTTGCTTACGAGGCGGTGGACGCCAAGGGGCGGCTGCTGACGGGGAGAATGGCGGCGGATACGGAGGCCATCCTCGAAGCCAAACTGAGCGAGGCGGGCGTCTGGCTGCTGGCGGCCAAACCGCGCTTCCCGGTCAAGGAGGTCAAGGCGGGGGCGTCGGGCGCGGCTTGGGGGGAGAGCGGGATCAAGCGCCGGGACCTGATCGAATTCTTTACGTTGATGTCATTCCAGACCCGGGTGGGACTGCCGCTGGTGCAATCGCTGGCGGTGGCGGCGCACGATTGCGAGAATCCGCGCTTCCGCAAGATACTGCTGGGGATGCAGGCGCACCTGGAAGCGGGACTGCTCTTCCACGAGGCGCTGGAAAAGTACCCCCTGGTATTCACGCCGCATTACACCTGTGTCATACGGGCGGCAGAAACGAGCAGCCTGTTGCCGGAAGCGTTCGACGATTTGCGCAAGCACCTGGAATGGACGGAGCACGTGCTGGCGGAAGTGCGCCAAGCCAGCCTCTACCCTGGCCTGGTCATCACGGTGGTCATAGGCTTCATCATCGGCCTGTTCACGTTCGTCATTCCCAAATTCGCCGCCTTGCTGGAGTCGGTCCATGCCCGGTTGCCGTTCCTGACGCAGATCGTCTTCGGGTTGAGCCGCGGGATCAAGTCCACCTGGTGGCTGTGGCTGCTGATTGTGCCGGCGGCCATGGTGGCGCTGACGGTGGCGCGGCGGTTATCGCGCCGGGTGGAATTGATGGTGGACCGGGTGAAATTGCGGCTGCCGTTTTTTGGGGAAATCAATTCCATGCTGGCCATCTCGCGTTTTGCGCACAACCTGGCGATGCTCTACCGTTCGGGCATCCCGATAGTCCAGGCGCTGGACTTGTGCAAGGGGTTGGTCGGCAGCGCGGTGGTGGAGGAAGCGGTGGCCGGGGTCGGGGAGGCGGTCAACACCGGCAGCACACTTGGCGAGGCCGTCCGGGCCGATCCGGTATTCCCTCCGCTGCTCTTGCGCATGGTCATCATGGGCGAAAGCACCGGCAAGCTGGACCAGGCGCTGCAAAACACGGCCGATTACTATAACGACGTCATTCCGCGCCGGATCAAAAAGCTGCTGACGATGCTCGAGCCGATGCTGACGGTGACGATGATTTTTTTGGTCGGCTGCGTGGCGCTGTCAATTTACTTGCCAATCCTGGCCTTGATGGGCAGTATTCATTAACTCATGGTAATGCGTCAGTCACGGAGGGTAGGGACGGCTCGCCGAGCCGTCCGCGGGTGGTTCTTGCCGGAACGGTCGCCTCGGCGAGGCGACCCTACCCTGCCCCGGCCCGCCCTCACGGACCCATTACATGGCACTGCAGCGCGCCGGCCGTGCCGTCGCGGCGGCTTTTCGCTGATAGAGTTTCTTGGGGTGCTGGCGGTCCTGGCCATTCTGGCGGTGCTGCTGGTCCCGAGCGTGGTCCGGGAGACGGACCAGGCCACGCTGAACCAGGAAATGGCAAATTTGAATTCCTTCTCCAACGCGCTGGTCCAGTATATTCTCCAGAGCGAGACCATTCCGGCCACCAACGGCATGGCCAGCGCCATTGCGAGCAATCTTCCCATGCCGCTGGTTGAAATCACGAACAACTCGCGCAATTTTGCCCGATCGTTCCTGGTGGACCCGAACCTGCTGATCGGCATCCCCACAGGCTCCTCTCTGCCATACATTGAGACCAACAACGCGGCGATCAAACAGCCGAGCAACGTCCGGGTATTGATCGTCTCCACCCTGGGCACGGCCAACCCGCCCAACCCGACCGGCAGTATTCTCTCTGCGGCCACATTCAGCAACATCTGGAACACGCCGCCCTACACCATACCCGCCGACACCACTTGGTCGGGTTGGTCGAATTCGGGAGGAAATGGCCGGGACGTGGTCATCCAGCGGATCAATCTGCAACCCTTGTTCTGCCAGTTGATCCTCAACAACCAGGACGGGACCAACCTGACCGGGACAACTAACGCAGCATTCTCGATCACCACCACCAACACGGTGCTAGTGCCCTGGTACGCGACGAACAACGCGGGGTGGAACTCCTATTACCTGGCCAACACCGTCGTCGGCTTGTGCTCCAACAGCGGGGCGAAGAGTGTGGTGCTGACGCGTTACGTGTTGACCCGCAACATCAGCTTCGTCTTCCAGAACGGCGCGTGGAACGGACAATCCGAGTACGTCACGATCAATACAAACGCTCCTTCCACAAACGCCTCCGCCGCGGCCAATTTCGCCATCGCGGCCACCAACTTTTTCGTCTCCGCTTATAATTCTTTTGGAGCGGACTCGGGCAGTGGCACAGGCGCCGATCAATCCACCGTGCTCGGAGCCATGGCCAATTTCATGTTGGATTATACGCTCTATGCAAACGAGACCCCCCCTTTTTCTCTCCCCGGAAGCCTCACGGGCATGTCTCAATTGGTTCATGGGGCAGCGTCGAATGTAATCACTTACACCGGAAACGGGAGCAACGCGAATTCGGGCATTCTTAGCAACCCCTGATAGCCGTATGAAGGTCGAATTCAGCAGCGCTTCCCGGGATGGAGACCATCTGCAGGACGCGTTTACGCTGATCGAATTGATCGGCGTGCTGGCTGTCATCGCCATCCTCGCCGCCATCATTGTGCCCAACCTGCTTCATCAATTGGACCTGGCCGCCGGCCAGCAGGAAGTCGCCACCTTGCAAGGATTCGGCAGCGCATTGCAGTCCAGCATAAGCCGCAACTTCTATGTTCCGGGCACCAACGATTGGGCGTCCAATATCGCCGCCGAGGTTGGGACGGGAACGTATGAAGTGGCCACCAACTCGCGCGGCCTGCGGCGCGTCTTCCTCATTGACCCGGCATTTCAAATCGGCACCAACGGCCATGGCCTCCCCTACACCCAGAACATTAACGGCTCCACGGTCACCAATTCCTTCGGCACGGTGATTCCGCCGGTCAGCCCGCGCCTCATGATATTATCGAGCATCGGCATACAGAGCCCCAGCATATCGAGCACTGTCACAGGGTTGCCGACGAACGTGGTCAGCGGCGTTCCAGCCGTATCCAACGATTTCGCCACCATCTGGAACACGGAAGACGGCACGCCGCCGACCAGTGCCACCGGTTTCTCCAGTTGGACGGCCATTAACGCCAGCGACCTGAAGATCCAGCGGATCAATCTCTCCCCGCTTTTTGTGCAACTGGCGCTCAGCACTTATGCGTCGGCCACCAACGGAAATTATGCGATCAACCCGGCCACGTTCTCCGGCACGAACTCCGCCACGACCAATAATGGCGGAGTCACCGCATACTATATCCAAAACTCGGTCCTGCGACTGCTGAATGAGCCGTCGAACATGGTGAGTTCAGACCAAATTCTCATTCATAACAGTTCGTTCGTCTATTATCAAAACGCGTGGCTGGCCAGCATCAGCAGCACCAATGCCACCTCGTCGGGCGCGTCCGCTTCTATCGGTGCTGACTTCAGCACCATCGTGGCCAATTTCCTGTCGGCCCCGACGAATGGCCAAGCTTTAAGTGGCGCCACCCAGGCACTCGTCACACAGGATATGATAAATTACCTGAACGCTTACGATGCGTGGGCCACGTCGGGTACTTTCGCCGCAAACGCGCAATACACCAACGCGCTTAATTTACAAGGCACCTTGGCCACCGACATTGGCAATCTAATCAATGGCCTATGAACAGCCTGACGAACCCAATCTCGCAACCGCAGCCATGAAGACGGCCCCCCAAATCGGCAAACACAACCAAAGACATGGATAAAATCGCGCTTGGCATCAGCCTCTTGAACGGCGAACTCAAAGCGGCCGCCTTCGGAAAGGAAACCGGCGTGCCGGCGGGGGTCCAAGGCGGCGGGACGGGGGACGATCTGGCGGGCCTGGGAGCGGCGTTGCGGGGCCTGGTGGACAAGACGGGGGCGGCCGGCAAGCCGGTGGCGGTGGCGCTGGCCCATCCGCGGCTGACAGATCAGATCGTGGACGTGCCGCCGGTCAAGGGCTGGAAGCTGGAGCGGTTGTTGCAACGCCGGGCGCAGACGACCAAGGCCTTTACGGGCCAGGCAGTGTGGAGTCGCCAGGCGGCGCTGCCCACCAAGCGCGGCGGGGCGGCCTGGCTGCACGTGTGCCCAAAGACGGTGCTGGAGCAGTTGAGCGCGGCCTGCGCGGAGGCGCAAGTGCAACTGGTCCGCGTGCTGCCGACCACCGCGATCCTGGCCAGCCATCTGAAAACATTGCCGCTGGCGAAGGACGAAGTGGCGGTGCTGGCGGCGGAAACCGGAGCGATGACCACGGTCGTCGTCGGGCGCAAGGACGGGCGGGTGTGCGTCGGCCGGGTGGTGCGGTCCAACTGGAACGCGGAGGCGGAGCGCGTGGGGGTAGATTTGACGCGCTCGATCGGTTTCGCCGAGCAGCAATCGGGCCTGACGGTCAGCAGCGTATGGCTTTTCGGCGCGGGCGCTCCGGCGCAGGTGGGACGGATGGAGGCGCTGCTCAAGCTGCCCGTCAAGCTGAGTCCGGTGGGCTATTCGCCCCTTTATTGGGCGGAGCAGGCGGCGGCGCTGCCGGAGCCGGAGGACGGCAATTTAATCAGCATGGCGACGCAGCAGGCGCCGCAGCGGCGGCGGTTTCTGACCCTGACGACCATGCTGCTGTGCGTCGTGGCGGCGATGACGGCGGCGGCGGTGAGCGTCGTCGAGGTGACGCGGCATCACGAACTGCAATCCATCGCCCTGCTCAAGGAGAAAATGGCCGATTTGCGCTCGCAACAACGGGACCTCCAGCAGGCCTTCGATGAACTGGAGCAGATGAGGACCATGACGCGGGTGGTGAGCGGGGAGAAGCTGCCGCCGGCGCCGGCGTGGCTGCTGGGTTACGTCAGCGAAGCGGCGCCGGAGGGCCTGGTGTTGACGCAATTGCAAATTGCGCGCACGAACGATTTTTGGACGGTGAAGCTGGCCGGAGCGGCCGACGTTGGGACCAACCCGCCGGCCGTCTTCCGCGCGGCCTACCAATCGCTGACCAACAGCCTGGCAACCGGGCCTTTTCACCTGGCCATCACGCACAGCACGCTGGCGCGAGCGGGCGAGGCCGCCAGCGCGCCGGGGGCGGCATCGGAGCAAACCGACGCGATGGAGGCGGCGGAGAAAGAGCCGGACAGCTTCGTCCTGGAAGGAGTCATGCGATGAGCGCGGAGCAAAACGAATTTGTGGGATGGATACCGCAGGCGGTGCTGCGGACGGCCTTGGTGCGCGCAGGGATGGTGGTGTTCTGCGCGGCCTGCCTGGGACTGGTGTATTGGAGCCTGACGGTGCATCTGCCACCGGTGAACCGGGAAATGCGGGCGGCGGTGCTGGAAGAATCGCGGTTGAGCGACGCGGTGGCGGGAATGCGGCTGGATTTAAAGCCGGGGCCGGCCGAGGAGACGCGCGCGCGATTCAAAGCCGCCCAGGCGAAGCTGTTCCAGCGGCCGGAACAGTTCCGCGCCTGGCAAACGCAGATTCGACGCAAGGCGGCGTCGCTGGCGCTGGAAGCCAAGGTGACCCTGGAACCGGCGCAGCCTTATCCCGGCGCCGAGGCGAAGCTGGCGTACACGCAGGCGGGCATAGAGATCGCGCCGCTGGCGGCGACGGGACCGACCGCGAAGGAGCCGGCTTATTATCGGCTGGTGAATTTCGCGCAGGCGCTGGCGGGCCAGGGCCGGCAATGGGATTTGGTGAGCCTGACGGTGGAAGGCAACTCGAACTCAGTGCAACGGGCGGAAGCGGTGGCGCTGCTGCTGTCCGCGCCAAAGGAGGCGAAATGAATTTATTGAAAAACCCGATAGTGGTCGGCATTCTGGCGGTTGTGGCGGCGGCGCTGGTCTTCTACAGGGTCGCCTGGCCGTTGATGAAACACAGCGGCTCGCAACGGCAAAACCCCCCGGCGGCGGCGTTGAGCGGCCTCCCGCCCACAACCCCCGCGCCGGCCACGGAGAAAAAAGCCGCGGAGGAGTCCGCAGCCGGGAAAATGACCGGGACGGGGATGGAATTGGGGACGCTGGAGAGGGACTCGGCGCGTTGGAGTGAAGCGCGGCGGGACCCGTTCCAAAGGAAGATGGCGGCCACCGCCACCAATCAAGCCAAGGCTTATCCTCCCGCGATGCAACTGCTGCATTTGAAGGGCGTTTGGCGCCAGAGCGGGAGCACGCTGGCCGTCGTGAACGACCAGGTGATAACGGAAGGCGATGGCATTCTGGCCTTCACCGTCCAGTCCATCGAGGACACTCGCATTTGGGTGACGGGACCCAACGGGCGAGAAGCGGTGGAGTTCAAGGCGCTTTCCGCGCCGCCGCCGGAAACCGGAATACCGGGCCAGAGCGGCGCGTCCCCAGGCAATACGAACCAGTAAAAACATATTATGAAACCAATCCCTCCATCATCAAACCGGCCGGCGCCCAGCTTGCGGCCCGGCCGCGCCGGGCTGCTGGCCCTCTGTCTGGCGATCCTGGGCTGCGGCCCGGCGGTCTTCGCACAGGCCAATAACGCCACCCCGTCGCCGACCAACGCGCCGTTGTCCGACGCCGATTACCAAAAGCTGATTCAGCTCGAGCGCGCGGTGGGACGGCCGCCGGCTGTCGCGCCCGCCAAGGCGGCAGTGACGCCGTCACCGACCAACGCGCCATTGTCCGACGCCGATTACCAAAAGCTAATTCAGCTCGAGCGCGCGGCGGGACGGCCGCCGGCTGTCGCGCCCGCCAAGGCGGCAGTGACGCCGTCACCGACCAACGCGCCATTGTCCGACGCTGATTACCAAAAACTCATTCAGCTCGAGCGCGCGGCGGGACGGCCGCCGGCTGTCGCGCCCGCCACGGTGGCAGCGACGCCGACCAACGCGCCATTGTCCGACGCCGATTACCAAAAACTCATTCAGCTCGAGCGCGCGGCGGGGCCGCCACCGGTTGTCGCGCCCGCCACGGCGGCAGCGTCGCCGGCGGGGGAGGCGCAAAACGGCGGCAAGAAGGCGGAGAAGGAAATGCGCATCGAGCCGCCGCGCTTTGAGGCCTGGCCGGCCACGCCCACCAACGGAGCGGCCGTCGCCGGGACCGCGCCCGCGGGCGGCGCCGTGCCGGCGGTGATGCCGGAGAGCGTGGCCAATCAGAAGCTTTACTCGTTCCACGCGGAGAATTTGGATGTGAAGTTGGCGCTGGCCATGTTCGGGCGGGCCAATCACCTGAACATCGTTGCCGACCCGGAGATCACCGGCCTCGTCACGCTGGACGTCGCGGACCTGCCGCTGGAGAAAATGCTGCAAGCGCTCCTGGAAGCGGCCGATTTGGCGTGGACCAATGACAACGGCCTGATTCGTGTGCGGACCTTTGAGACGCGGACATTCACGGTGGATTACCTGCGGATGATCCGCACGGGCAGGGGCACAAGCACCGCCACGCTTTCATCGGGACAGGGCAGTACTGGCGGTGGCGGCGGAGGCGGCGGAGGCGGCGGCGGCGGTGGTGGCGGCGGCGGCGGCGCCGGCACCAGTCTGAGCGGCTCGGCGATCAATCTCATGCAGAACAACGTCATTGACTTTTGGAAAGATTTGGAGGAAGAATTGAACCTCATGATGGGACCCGTTACGGGGGTGACCGTCAGCAAAACCGCTTTGGGCTCAGGCGTCGAAGCCGGCCCCGCCAGGGGCTTGGAAGGCGCCAACACTGCCGCCGGCGCCATCCGGTCCACAGAAACAATTTCGTCCCAGTCCGCCCGCCTTTCGTCGGTGACCGTTGACAAAACCGCCGGCATCGTAGAGGTGACCGCCCGTCCGAGCGTGGTCAAGCGGGTGGGAGAATTTCTGGCGCGGATCAACGGCAACGTGGAGCGCCAGGTGGATATCGAAGTCAAGCTCTACGATGTCACTTTGAATAAGGAGTATCAGTTTGGCATTGATTGGGTGCAGTTGGCGACGGCCTACAGCGGCACGCTGGGAGCCGGCGCCTTGACAGGCCCGCAAGCCATCGGGGGGTCAACCTTGGGGCCAAACGCCATCGGCGGGTTGACCACGCTGGGGTTGGGGCCGACGAATGGATTAGCTTCGAGCACGGGCAATCCGCTGGTCTTTGCCAACAAAAACACTCAGATTGCGGTCAACGCGCTCCAGCAGCAGGGCCTTGTGGAAGTCATTTCCCAGCCCCGCATCCGCACCCTCAATAATCAGACGGCCTTGATCACGGTCGGCACCGATACGCCTTTCTTCACCGTGATCTCCCAAATCTCCCAGAACGGCATCAGCGCCGCCATCACCACCACCAGCACCACCGTCAACACCATCACCGTGGGCACCATTCTGTCCATCACTCCGCAGATTTCCAGCGACGACTGGATCACGCTGGACATCTCCCCCGTGCTGACCACCCTTTTGGGCACAGCGCAGTCGGTGACTCAGAGCGGCACGACCACCGCGCCGATAGTGGACACCAAACAGGCCTCCGCGCTGGTGCGCGTGCGGGACGGTTCGACCGTCGTGCTTGGCGGCCTCATCCAAACGACAACGTTAAAGAACAACAACAAGGTCCCGATCCTGGGAGACATTCCCTTGCTGGGCAAACTGTTCACCGGAAAGTACGACTCAAAGGAAAAAAAGGAACTGGTCATCTTTGTAACACCGACGATCGTCCGTTGACCGGCGGCGGCGGGGAATGGCCGTCAAGCCAGGCAGGGTGGGGGCTTTAATTGAGGCCGAAGAGCCGGTTGCGGGAGTGGCCGGCGGCAGCGAAAGTTGGACGAAAAAGATTTCGCGCCGGACCGGCGGGCGGAGAGATTTGCCGCTCCAGCAGATGTTTGCGCAGTTGCGGCGCCAAATCCAGGCAGCTTTGACCATCCAGCAGCAACAGCGGCTTGCCGGCCGCGAAGCTTGCCGCTTTCGGGCTGAAAACGCCGCTGGTGATGAGAACCGCGCGGGCGGCTTCCTCCGCCAGTTGGGTTTCGTAAAGGTCGCGAACCGATTGCGCGTCCGTGTGGGCGGCGTTCCACGGCTGGCACTGCACGAGGATTTTCCTGCCGCCGTTGCAAAAGGCCAGAAGGCAACCGCCATCCGGTTCGCCTGCACGAACCTCCGCGACGGAATAGCCGCTGTGGCGATAAAACATCGCCACCAGCCCTGCAAAAGCGGGCCAATTAGACCCGTCCAGCCAGAGGAATTGGTCCCCGGCCGGGCTTGGCAGAGCGGTCAGAATCGGCTTTCCTCGAGAGTGTGTCATCTCAAGAGTATGCGGAGCTAGAATCATGCCGCTCTCGCGGACCGAAAACAGTTGCATTTTCTGAGGGAAAAAGGTGACCGGCAGAAGTACGTGCAGACGCTGGCGCGGACGTTGACCGCCAAGAGAATGACATCCACCCTGGCGCCAGTGGACATTCTTGCCCATTGGGCCTTGGAGGGGCTGGCAATAATTTCCGCTTTTGGGCCGGCGCGAGGCGTTTCCACCCCTGATTTGGCCTTTTTTGGCCCGTGGCACGTCTGCTGCTGAACGGTGCAGAGTTTGTAACGATGATTGACGCGCTGTTCACCAACTCCGATTACGTCGCGGCCAAGAAGATGCTCGATGTGAGCCTTCTGCGCCACGAGGCCATCGCCAGCAACCTGGCCAATCTGGAAACGCCCAATTACAAGCGGGTGGACGTTGCGCCCTCCTTCGAAGCCCAGTTGCGCCAGGCCGTGGCCAGCGGCAACGCGGAGGAAATCTCCAGTTTGGAGCCGCAATTGGCGGTGGATGCCGGCGCCATCACCGGCCGGAGCGACGGCAACACGGTGCAATTGGAGACCGAGATGGTCAAGCTGGACCAGAACACGGTGGAGAACACGTTGGAAACCGAATTGGTCAACGAGACCCTGGCCCGGATGCGGCTGGCCATCACCGGCAAAGGGTAAGTGATTTGATGAATTTATGATCAGTCTATTGACCGGCATTGAGAGCAGCGCGTCGGCCCTGGACGCCGAGCGTGTGCGGATGGATGTCATCTCGCAAAACATCGCCAACGCCAACACAACCCACGACGTGGACGGCAAGCCTTACCAGCGCCAGGAGGTCGTTTTCGAGTCGGTGCTGCGGGCGCAGCAGGAGGCGGGCAATCCGGCGGCCGGAAGCAAAACGGTGCAAGTCGCCCGGGTGCAAAGGGATGCGCGTCCGCCGCGGATGGTCTATAATCCGGGGCATCCGGACGCCAACGCCAAGGGGATGGTGGCGATGCCCGACATCAATATTCACGAGGAGATGGTGGACATGATTGCCTCCTCGCGCTCCTACGAGGCCAATCTGGCGGTGGTCAAGAACGCGCGCGCCATCGCCATGCAGGCGCTCTCCATTGGCCGGCACTAATGAGGCGCACGTCGAATGGACGCTCTCTCTGCATTAAAACTGGTCGCGCCGTCGCCGGCGGGAGGTTTGCAGGCCAATGCCGTGCAAGACCTGGCCGCCTCGCTGACCAAGTCCATTCCGCCGTCGGAGATGCTCCAGTTGAGCAGGGCCAATTCGGACACACCCCTGCCATCGCTGGCGTCCCCGGCCACGGTGGGCGGCAGCGGCGCCGGGTTCGAGAATTTGCTGGGGGGCCTGGTCAACGAGGTGGCCCAGAAACAGGCCGCCGCCAGCAGCGCGGTCTCGGGCTTGTTAAGCGGGCAGAACGTGTCGCTGCACCAGGCGATGATTTCGATGGAGGAGGCCAACATCTCCTTCCAGATGATGGTGGAAGTGCGCAACCGGCTGCTGGACTCCTACCAGGAATTGATGCGCATGCAGATTTGATAAATCGAAATGAACAAGAACCTCGCACAGTTAGGCCGGCAATTGCTGGGCATCTGGAAACAACTCGGACTGAACCAGCGGGTGACCATCGTCATGGCCACGGCCTTGGTCTTCATCGGCCTGGGGGCGATGGTTTATTGGTCCAGCCGCCCGGACCTGGCCCTGCTTTACGGCAAATTGGATGAGGGCGAGGCCGCCAAGGTCATCGCCGCGCTGGGGGAGGGCAAGGTCCCCTACCAAGTGCGCGGCAACTCGATCTTCGTCCCTTCGGACAAGGTGTATCAGGTGCGCATGCAGATGGCGGGCAAGGGCATTCCGCGGGGGGAGGGAGTGGGCTTTGAGATATTCGACAAGGCCAACTTCGGTATCTCGGACTTTGTGCAACGGGCCAATTACACGCGGGCCGTGCAGGGCGAACTGGCCCGCACCATCAGCCAGCTTGACCAGATCGAATCGGCGCGGGTCATGATCGTCATGCCGGAGAACCGGCTTCTGATTGACAACCAGCGCAAGCCCACCGCGTCGGTCTTCGTGCGCGTCAAGGGCAACGCCCAACTGCCGGCGGCCGCCGTCAACTCCATCCGCTTTCTGGTGGCCAACAGCGTCGAGGGCCTGCAAGCCAACAATGTCTCGGTGGTGGACAACCTGGGCAACGTGCTGTCGGAAAACGACGAAAACGACTCGGTGGCCGGGTTGTCCAACAACCAGCTCACCGCGCGGCGCAACGTGGAGCAATACCTGACCAAGAAGGCCCAGGGGATGCTGGAGCAGGTGCTGGGGGCGGGCCAGGCGGTGGTGCGCGTCTCGGCCGACTTGAATTGGGACACCATCACGCGAACGGAGGAGAAATTTGATCCGGACGGCCAGGTGGCCCGGAGCACGACCATCAACGACGACAACACGGAGACGACCACGACCATGGGCGCGACCGGAGCGCCCGGTGCGGGGGCCAATTCCGCCGACACCAACTCCGCAGCCTTGGCGCCGGTCAACCGGAGCCACACGGAGAAAAAAGTCACCAGCAACCAGTATGAGCTGAGCAAGATCACCAGCAACATTGTCCAGACGGCGGGGGGAATCAGGCGCCTGTCCACCGCGGTCTTCATCGCGCAGCGATTTGAGGGCAAGGGGGCGGAGCGCAAGGCGGCGCCCCGGACACAGGAGCAACTGAAAAAAATCCGCGACCTGGTGCAGAGCGCGCTGGGGCTGGAGGAGAGCGGGGACCCGAACCGCAAGGATCAAATCACGCTGGAGGAGATGCCGTTCAACGACCAGCCGGCGGTGGAACTGAGCGAGCAACTGGTGCAACAGGAAAAGCACCAGTTCTGGTTCGACCTGGCGCAGAAAGCCGTTTATCCGGCGCTGGCGGCCGGCGTTCTGTTCCTGTTCTGGCGTTTGTGGCAAAAGACGGGCAAGGACGAAATTCCCATCGCCCTGCCGGCGAGCAACGGCAACGGCCAGCGCAAGACCCCCCACGGCGGGGTGGTGACGGTGGAAGTCCTCAACCAGTTGATCCGCGAGAATCCGGCCAACATGACCCAGGCGGTGCGCAGTTGGTTGAGCCGGGGCAAACCGCAAGAATAATCCTGCCATGGAAGCCGAAATCGCCGCCCATCAAATTTCCAAGATGACCCGCCATCAGAAGCTGGCCGGACTGCTCATTGTGCTGGGGCCGGAGAGCGCCGCGCAAATCCTCAAGAATCTGGACGGGCACGAGATGGAGCAGGTGTCGGAGGAAATGACCAAGCTGCCGTTCATCACCCAGGAACTGCGGCAGGAACTGCTGCGCGAGTTCAGCGAGATGGCCGTGCAGGCGGGCACCGCCGCGCTGGGAGGACCCGCTTACACCAAAACCGTCCTGGAAAAATCCATCGGCCTTTTTCGCGCCTCCGACATCATCGGGCGCGTTTCCCCGGCGCCCATCCCCGTGGGGGCGATGCGGCAGATCGTGGAAACGGACCTGCGGCAGTTGTTCAATATGCTCAAAGAGGAACAGCCGCAGACGGTGGCGCTGGTGGCCAGCTATCTGCCGCCGGAAAAGACGTCGCAATTGCTGGCCCTGTTTCCCGACGCGGCGCGCGACCGGATCGTCGAGCGTCTGGCCACGCTGGGGCCCACGCCGGTGGAGGTGGTCGAAACGATCGTCGAGGTGCTCAGCCAGAAGACCAATGTCAAATCCACCAGGGCGCTCAACCAGACCGGGGGCGTCAAAACGGCCGCCGACGTGCTCAACGCGATGGAGCGGAATCTGAGCGACCCGCTGTTGAGCGAATTGGACCAGCGCAACCCCCAATTGTGCCAGGCCATCCGGCAGAAGATGTTCACCTTCGAGGACCTCATCACCCTGGAGCGCAACGAGCTGCAAAAGATCATGCGGGAGGTGGACATGCGCGACCTGGCCGTGGCCCTCAAGAGCGCCAGCGCCAGGCTCAAAGAGGCCCTGCTCTCCAGCATCTCCAAGCGCGCCGCCGAGACCGTCAAGGAGGAAATCTCCTTCCTCGGATCGGTCAAGAAGAAGGACATCGAAGCCGCGCAGCTTCGGGTGGTGGACAGCGTGCGCCGGCTGGAGAGCGAGGGAGAAATCGAACTTCACAGCGCCCCCGGCGCGGCCCGCGATGAAGCCCTGGTCTGAGACGCTCACCCTGCCCAAGCCCTTGCGCCAGGCGCGCCTCAAGACGCCGGCGCCGGAGGCGGGCGCGGAAGCCCGGCTGGCGGAGGAGGAACTGCGCGCCAGTTACGAGCGCGGACGGCGCGAGGCGGAAACGGCCCTGAGCGAACAATTGTTCCGGCAGCGGGCGGAGGTCCACGAACTGATGAGCGGGGTGTTGGAATCGCTGCGCCAGGCCGTGCCGCAAGTCGTGCATGACACCGAAAGCACCCTGATCTCCCTGGCCCTGACCGCCGCGCAAAAGCTGGTGGCCGACATGCCCATATCCGCCGCCCTGGTCGAAGGGGTCGTGCGCGACGCCCTGGCCCAGGTTGAAGGCACCGCCCAATTCACCGTCCGCCTGCATGCCGCCGATTTGGAATTGCTGCAAAAGTTCGATTCCCCGCTCCTGGCCGCCGGGGACGGCGCCCAGGAGTTTCGTTTTCTTTCCTCGCCGGAGGTGACGCGCGGGGGCTGCCTGGTGCAGACGCAATTTGGCACCGTGGACGCGCGCCGGGAGACGAAATTCGACCTTCTGCAAAGGAGCGTGCTGACATGATGAGCCGGAACCCAGTCTGCGCTTCGCACCGTCTGGATGGCCTGTTGCATCGCGTGCGGGAAACGGAGGTCATCCGCAATCATGGGCACGTGGTCCAACTCATCGGCCTGGTCATCGAGTCCGAAGGGCCGCTGGCCGCGGTGGGGGAGATTTGCCGCATCGAGTCGGCCGGGCGCAACGGCTCGACGCTGGCCGAGGTGGTCGGTTTTCGCAATCATCACGTCCTGCTCATGCCGCTGGGCGAGTTGCACGGGATTCATCCCGGCAGCGAGGTCATCGCGCTCGGCTCGGCCCTGCGCGTGGCGGTGGGCGAGGCGCTCAAGGGGCGGGTGATTGACGGACTGGGACATCCCTTGGACGAGCTTGGGCCGGTGGCCGCGGCCGATTACGTCAGTTTGACTTTGCAGCCGCCCCATCCGCTCAAGCGCCAGCGCATCGGCCACTGTTTTCGCACGGGCATCAAGGCCATTGACACGTTTATTCCCTGCGGGCGCGGGCAGCGCCTGGGCATTTTCGCCGGCAGCGGCGTGGGCAAATCCACTTTGCTGGGCATGATCGCCAGCCAGGCGGAGGCGGATGTGAACGTCATCGCGCTCATCGGCGAGCGCGGGCGCGAAGTGCGCGAGTTTCTGGAGAAAGACCTGGACGAGGCGGGGCGGAAGAAATCGGTCGTGGTGGTCGCCACCTCCAACCAGCCGGCCATCACCCGGCTCAAGGGGGCGTTTGTGGCCATGGCCGTGGCCGAGTATTTCCGCGACCAGGGCCGGAACGTCTTGTTGATGATGGATTCGGTCACCCGATTTGCCATGGCCCAGCGGGAGATCGGGTTGGCGGTGGGCGAACCGCCCGCCACCCGCGGTTACACCCCGTCGGTCTTTTCCCTTTTGCCGCAATTGCTGGAGCGGGCCGGGGCCGGGGAAACCGGCTCGATCACCGGCCTGTTCACCGTCCTGGTGGAGGCCGACGACATGAACGACCCGATTGCCGACGCGGTGCGTTCGATCCTGGACGGGCACGTGGTGCTGACGCGGGAGCTGGCGACGCAGAACCATTACCCGGCCATAGACGTGTTGGAGAGCGTGAGCCGGTTGACGCGCGACCTGACGACTTGGGAGCAACAGAAACTGACGGCGCAGGGACGGGAGGCGCTGGCCACCTACCGCAAGAACCAGGACTTGATCAACATCGGCGCTTATCCGGCGGGGACCAATGCGGCCATTGACCTGAGCATCCATCTGCATGAGCCGATGAAGGCCTTCCTGCGCCAGGCCATCAACGAAGGATTTTCGGCCGAGCAAAGCTGGTCGGCGCTGGGGCAAACCATGTCCACGCCGCCGCCGGCCAAGGCGGCCCCGTCCAAACGCGCATGAAGGCTTTTCGATTCACCTTGGAAGCGGTCCGGACCCTCCGCCAGCGGCAGGAACACGAGGCCTTGGAACAATACGTTGGCGCCTTGCTGGAGCGTCAGCGGGCGCTGAACTCGCTGGAGGCCATTGAAGAGCGGATCAGCCAGGACTTTGCCCGCATGCGCCAGTTGTTGGGCGGGCGGTGCGGCGCCGGACAGGCCGCCCAGGCGCACAGCTATCACCGCACCCTGGAAAAACAGCGCGACGATGCCCTGGCCGGCCTCGGCCTGGCCGAGCGCCGCGTCCAGGCCGCCTCGCGGGCCATGCTCGCCGCCCGCCAGCGGCGGGAAATGGTGGAGGTCTATCGGGACAAACAACGGGCCGCCCATCAGCGCCTGGAATGGCGCGAGGAACAAAAAATCCAGGACGAGTTCGCCATCCGCCGCGTGACGGCGCTCAAGACCGTCCAAACCCAATCAGCCCATGAATAAATTGCTTGCCCACAGTTGGATTTCCGCGCCCTTCGGGGCGCTGATATACCTGGCCGCCACCGTTTTCTTCTGGCAAAGGCCCGTGTTGCCCACGCGGCAGAAACCTGACCTGGCCGCCGGCGCCGCCGGGGCCTCCTGGAATTTCAACAATCCCGAGGCCGATCAACTGATCGCGGAATTGAAGATCGAGAAGAAATCGGTCCAGCAGCGCGAGCAACAACTGGACGATCTGGCCATGCGCCTGCAAGCCGAGCGTTCCGAACTGGGCCAGGTCATCGAAACGGTGCGCCAGTTGCAAAGCAATTTCGACAACGCCGTGCTGCGGGTGAACGAGGAGGAGACAGGCAATTTGAAGAAATTGGCCAAGGTCTATGCGGCCATGGAGCCGCAAGCGGCCGCCAGCGTGCTCCTGGAGTTGAACAACCGGGCGATTGTCAAGATTCTGCTTTACGTCAAAGAGACCGAGACGGCCGGCATCCTGCAGGCGATGGCCAAGAAGGGCGAGCCGGAGGCCCGCCGGGCAGCCGAGATCTCCGACCAACTCCGGCTTTCGGCGCACAACACTCCAACCAGATGACCGCCCAAACTCCCGCAGCCAAAGCCGGCGGCGTCTCCGCGCTGCTGGCTTGCCTTTCCCCCAAGGCCCCCTCGCCGGAGCCGCTGGCCCAGCCGGATTTCTTGTCCGTCATCCTCAACGTACTGACAACCCGGACGGGCAAAGCGGACGCCGGGCCGGCGGCGCAACCCTCCAACCCGAAGCCCTCGCCTCCGCCAGCCGGCGCCACCGATACGCCCGCCGCCGAGCTCGCCGGCGCCAGCCTGCTGCTCGCGCTGTTGGCTCCGCCTTTGCTGTTGCCGCCGCAACTTCCCATGCCGGCCAAACCCGGCGCGCACAAACCCTTGCTCCCCGCCGGCTTTCCCGCTCCATCAACCGCTGCGGCTCCGGAGGGCCCCCCGGCGCAACCCTCCGCGGACCCAAAGCCCGCCAAGACCGACGCCGGCGAGAAGCCGCCCGCGTTGGCAGCCCAGCCCTCGCCGACAGAGACCGCGCCGGAAGAGAAGTCCGCCAAGCCCGTCACTGAAAAAGCGATCCCGCTGCCGGCCCGGCCACCGGCGGCAAAACCGCCCGCCGCCAAACCCCCGTCCTCAAGTGGCACGTCCGTTGCTGTGAGTAGCCAGCGGATGAATTACATGGCGGAAAGAAACGAATTTGCCGGGCCGACGGAGCAAAAATTGCCGTCCGCGGCCGTTTTCGCCACGCGCGGCGCCAATACCGGCGGCGCGCCCGACGGCGGGGCCAAACCGTCCCTGGCCTTTTCGTGGCGCGAAACCCCGTCGGAGGAAGTGGGGATCGCCTCCCTGGCCGCCAAGGCCGCCGTGCAGGCCGCGCCGGCCCCCGAGGCCGCGCCCGCCGCAACCCCGGCTGGCGGGCCGTTGGACCGTCTGGAGCAAATGATTTCCGGCTTGGCGGTGACGTTCCGGCACGCCGGCGCGCAGACCCTGGGAGTGACGCTGAAAGTGGACGCCCAGACGCAGCTTTTCTTGCAGTTGACAACGAGCAACGGCCAGGCGCAAGCCTTGGTGCGTTGCGAGCGCGGCAGTTTTTCCGCGGATGACTCGCAATGGGCGCAATTGCAGCAATCGCTGGCCCGGCAAAACGTGCAGTTGCTCCCGCTGGAGGGCGGCTCGCCTCCGGGTTTTCAGCAGTCCCCGGAGAACCCGCACCGCCATTTGGCGGCCACAACCGAGACCTGGCGCCCGGCCGGCGAGGCGGTCCAGCCGGCGCAACCGCGCAAACAGAGAGAGCAAAACCGCCCCCGTAAAAACTGGGAATCCTGGGCTTAACCCGAAACTTAACATTATGTCCGCCCCCATCACTTCCACCGCCAGCGCGGTGACATCGTCACAAACCCTCAACCAGGCCGACTTTCTGAACCTGCTGGTCACGCAGATGAGTTCGCAAGATCCGCTCAACCCCGAGAGCGACACGGATTTCGCGGCGCAACTGGCGCAATTCAGTTCGTTGCAGGAAACCCAGACCATGGCCACGGAGTTGCAGAACCTCCAGGCCAACGCGCTCATCGGCCAGACGGTGACGCTGCTCCCTTCCGCCGGCGGGCTGCAAGTCAGCGGGGTGGTCACCGGCATGCAGATCGCCTCGGGCGTGCCGGAGATCGTGGTCAACGGCCAGGCCTACAATTTGAGCCAGATTTTGGCAGTGGCGCCGACCCCGACGTCGGGCTAGACATCCACCGCCACAACTCGAACCCAAACCTCGAACCAGACTAAGAAATATGTTAACCGCACTCAGTTCAGCCGTCAGCGGCCTAGACGCCTACCAGGAGCAGATGGACATCATTGGCAATAACATCGCCAATATCAACACCACCGGCTTCAAGTCCGCCACCGGGAATCTGGCCGACTCCTTCAGCAACACGCTGCAAGCGGCCACCGCCGCCGCCGGCAGTGACAATGCCACCAATGCGATGCAAATTGGAACCGGTGTCAACACCGTCTCCGTGACCAACGATTGGTCAGAAGGGGCCATCAATTCCACCGGCGTGGCCAGCGACCTGGCCATCAACGGCAATGGATTCTTCGTCGTGCAAGATCCAATCACCGGCGCCCAATACGTCACCCAGGACGGCACCTTCAGCGTCAACGCCAATGGCAATTTGGTGACCTCCACCGGCATGCTTGTGCTGGGCAATGCCACGGCGGGCTCCCCTCCCACGGGTCTGGCCCCCATCGTCATCAATACCGCCGGCATGCCTTCGACCTCCAGTTCCACCGCGACCATGACCAGTTACACCATCAACGCCCAGGGCATCATCACCGTCAATCTCTCCGACGGCACTTCGTTCTCGCGCGCCCAGGTGCTGCTCCAGAACTTCACCGATCCGCAGGCCTTGACCAACGCGGGTAACAACCTTTATTCGAACATAACCAACGCCGGCGGCCTGGCCGCCCCGGCCGCCCCCGGCTCCGGCAGCCTGGGCACCATCCAGTCCGGCGCGCTGGAATTGTCCAACGTGGACCTCTCCGCCGAGATGGCCGCTTTGATCATCGCCCAGCGCGGCTTCGAGGCCAATTCCAAGATTGTCACCACCAGCGACGAACTGTTGCAGGACGTGGTGAACATGAAACGATAAACCTCCTTTGTTATGGCCGATAGAACCCTGGAGACGCGCAACGGGCGCTTGGAGGAGGCGGCCGCCGAAGCCAGCCCCGTTCCGGCGGCCAAACCGGCGGCTTCGTCCAATCCCTGGTTGCCGTTGATCATCACCGCGGTGACCATGCCCTTGCTGGCCTACGCCACGACGCGCTTTGTCCTCCTTCCGCAGATGACCCATGCGCTCAATCGGTCGAGCGCGCCCGCGGCGCCCGCCTCCGCCGCGACCAACGGCGACGCCGCCGCCGGCCTGATCGAAGGCAAGCCGAAGGTCACCGTCCCCTTGAGCAAAATCCTGGTCAACGTCGCCGGCACGCTGGGCACGCGCTACCTGATGACCAGCGTGACCCTGGTGGGCACGGACGAGAGTTTAAAGATCAAAGTGGAGCAGAACAAAGACCAGTTGCTGGACCTGGCCACCGGCACACTCTGCACCAAGACCATCTCCGACCTGGAAAAGCCCGGCGCGCGCAACGTGATTCGCGCGGAATTGCTGACCTTGTTCAACAACGCCCTGGGCGGCGCGTTGGTCAAGGAGATTTACATCACCGAGATGGCCGTCCAATGAGCGACGCCCCAAATCCAGACTCCGCCGCCGCGCCGCCACCGTCGCAGAAAGACCCCGCCGCGGCCCCCGGCGCGCAGCCCTACGACTTTCGCGGTTCGAGCCTGCTGTCGCCGCGGCAGATGCGCAAATTGCGCGCGCACGAGACCCAATTCCTCAACGCGATGGAGGCGCGCGTGGCGCTGTTTCTGCGCGTGGCCTTCCCGCTCAAGCTGGCCGGCATCGAGATTGTCTCCTACCAGAAATTGACGGAGGGCTGGACGGGGCCGACGCATCTGACACTTTTCAAGACCGAGCCGTTGCGCGGCGTGTCCATCCTGGAAATCCCCATTCATCTGGGTCTGACCATTGTGGACCGGCTGATGGGCGGACCGGGGCGGGTGGAGGAAACCGGGCGGGAGCTGAGTGAAATCGAGCGGGCGCTGCTGGACCAGATTGTGCAAATCATCCTGGAAGAGTGGTGCAACAATTGGGCCGTCATCAAGCCCCTCAAACCGGCGCTGCTGGGCTGCGAATCCAGCGGCCGCTTTCTGCAGACCGCCCCGCCCCAAACCAATATGTTGACCCTGGCCTTGGACGCCGCCCTGGGCGATTGCCGCGGCCAAATCCGGCTCGCCGTTCCCTACGTTGCCATGGAGCCATTCCTGCGCCAGCTTTGCGGAGTGGCGGAGCCGGCCGTCGAAGCGCCCGCCGCCCCCGCCGCCGCCCCCGCTAGGTGGAACCGCTGCCTGGACGATGTGGCGCTGCCGGTGACGGCGGAATGGCAGGGCCTGGAGTTGACCGCCCGCGACATTCTGCACTTGAAGGTTGGAGACGTGCTGCAAGTCAACCCGAAACTGGCCCGGCAAGTCACCGTGCGGCTGGGCGAACTGGCAAAATTCAATGGACGCCTTGGCACCGTGGCCGCCCGCTGGGCCGTGGAACTGACCGAGGCGGCCAAACCCTGATCTTATGGACGCGAAAGCAAATCCAACACCGAACCTGGAACTGCTCCTGGACGTGCGGGTCAAGCTGACCATCGAGCTAGGCTCTTGCCAGATGCCCTTGCGCGAAGTTCTGCAATTGGCGGCCGGCTCGGTCGTCAGGCTCGACCAGCCGGCACAACACCCCGTCAACCTTTACGCCAACCAGAAGCTCATCGCCCGCGGCGAAGTCGTCGTGGTCAATGAATGCTACGGCGTGAAAATCACCGAACTGCTCGGAGCCGCCACGTGACCAACCTTCCCGCCATGTCGAGCGCCCTGCCGGACTTGGGGACCTCGCTCCTGCGCGTGGTGGGCGCGCTGGTGGTGGTCATTGCCCTTTTCCTGGCCGGCGTCTGGCTCTTCAAAAACTGGCAGCGCCTGGCCCTGCGCCGCGGCGCGGCGCCCAGGCTCAACGTGCTGGAAGTCCGCTCCCTGGGCCAGCGCCAGGCCCTTTATGTCGTCGCCTACGAGCAGCAGCGCCTGCTCATCGCTTCCTCCAGCGCCGGGGTCACCTTGCTGAGTCATCTTCCGGCCGGGGAACGCGAACCGGCGGCGGCGGCGCCCGCGCCGAAAATAAGTTTTGCCGAGGCCTTCCAGCAAGTCCTGGCCCGCAAATCATGAGCAAGCCGGCCCTTCATCGCTCTTTCTTCCGCCCGGCGGCCGTGGCGGTGTTCCTGCTTTTGGCCGGCGCCACGGGCCTGCAGGCCCAAACCAATGCCGGCAACCTGAGCCTGAACATCGGGCTGAACGGATTGAACCAGCCGGTGGACGTGGATGGGGCGATGAAAGTGCTGGCGGTCATGACGCTGCTGACGCTGGCCCCTTCGATTGTGCTGCTGATGACCTGCTTCACCCGCATTGTCATCGTGCTCTCGTTCGTCCGCTCGGCCCTCTCGCTGCAAGGGGCGCCCTCCAACCAGATTTTGATCGGACTTTCCCTCTTCTTGACGTTTTTCATCATGGCCCCGGTGTGGGAACAGGTTGACCACCAGGCCCTGGAGCCGTACCGGGCCAAGCAGATCACCAGCCAGCAGGCGCTGGAGCGGGCCGCCGGGCCGATCCGCACTTTCATGCTCAAGCAGGCGCGGCCCAAGGACGTGGAACTGTTCGCCGTGCTGGCGCGCTTGGGGCCGACGCCGGTGGAGCAACTGCCCTTGAAGGTGGTCATCCCCGGCTTCATCATCAGCGAACTGCGCACCGCCTTCCAAATGGGCTTTCTTCTCTTTCTGCCGTTTATTTTGATTGACCTGATCGTCGCCACCGTGCTCATGAGCATGGGGATGATGATGATGCCGCCCATGACCATCTCCCTGCCGCTGAAAATCCTGCTCTTCGTGCTGGTGGACGGCTGGCATCTGGTGGTCAGCTCCATCATCCAAAGTTTTGCCACCTGATATGAATGCCGCCGTCGCCACCGACCTGCTGAAAATGATGATGACCAACGCCGTGACCCTGGCCACGCCCATCCTCATGACGGCCATGATCATCGGACTGGCGGTGAGCCTTTTCCAGTCGGTCACTTCCATCCAGGAACAAACCCTCACCTTTGTCCCCAAGGCGCTGGGCATCGTGGCGCTGATGATCGTCCTCATGCCTTGGATGCTACGCACGCTGATGGAATTCGCCACCGCCATGATCGCCAAGATGCCCCAAATGACGCAATGACCGCCGCCCATGAGCGACCTGACCAACTGGTTGATGGTTTTCCTGCGCGCCAGTTCCATGCTGGCGGTCTTCCCCGTTTTTTCCGCCCGTAATTTTCCCGTCCAACTCCGCCTCGCCCTGGGCGCCCTCCTGGCCGGCATGGTCGCCGCCACCCTGCCGGCAAACCCGGCGCCGGCGGGCGACTTCTGGGCATTGGCCGGCCAGATGGCCGTGGAGGTGGGCCTGGGCCTGGCCATCGGCTTTGCCAGCCGCATGATCTTTTTCATGCTCGAAATCGCCGGCAGCCTCATCAGCACCGAAATCGGCATCTCCATGCCCCCGGGGATCAATCCTCTGAACGACACGCCCATGGCCGCGCCGTCCACGATGCTTTACTACCTTGCGGCCATGCTGTGGTTGAGCCTGGACATGCATCATTGGATGCTCATCGCCTTTCAGAAGACCTACATTTTTCTGCCCATCGGCGCGGCCCACCTTTCCCAGGCCCTGGTCACGGATATTGTCGGACGCACCGCCGCCATTTTCGCCCTCGCCCTGCAACTGGCCGCCCCGCTGCTGGCCGTCTCGTTCATCATTTCCCTGGTCTTCTCCGTGCTGGGCCGGGCGGTGCCGCAGATGAACGTCTTTGCCGAGAGTTTCGCCGTCCGCCCGCTGGTCGGCCTGAGTGTCTTTGGGCTGACGCTGGATTTGATGTCCCAGCACATCATGAACTACTTGCGGCACTTGCCGGAGGACATGCTGCGGGTGGCTCAACTGCTCCATTAACGGGACCTTCCGATGAACGACCAAACCGGCGAGAAGACAGAGAAGCCGACACCCAAGCGGCTGGAGGACGCGCTCAACAAAGGCCAGATCGCCCGCAGCCCCGAAGTCCAGACGGTCTTCGTCCTGGGCGCCGCCATGCTGGCGTTGGGCTTCAGCGGCCGGGAGACCTGGCGCGTCATGACCGAAACGACCGCCGCGGCGCTGGGCCATCTGCACAACACCGCGCTGACTGTCAACTCCATGCAAGGCTACACCATCTCCGCCGTGCTGGTCCTGGGTCACTGCGTTGGGCCTGTCCTGGCCGCGACGGTCACGGGCGGGTTGCTGGCCGGGGGCATCCAAACGCGCTTCCGCACCACCTCGGACGCGCTGGCGGTCAATTGGGAGCGGCTGAACCCGGTCGAAGGCCTCAAACGGCTCTTCTCCATCCGCTCCACCGTGGCCACCGGCCTGGGCGTCCTGAAGCTCTCGGTGGTCATCACCCTGTGCTACAGCGTGATCAAGGGGATTCTGGCCGACCCGATCTTTTATTCCTCGGTGGACGTGGCAAGGATTGCCGGGTTCATGGCAGATTCTTCCTTCAAGCTCATCCTGCAAGTGGGCCTGGCGCTCGTTGTCTTGGCGGCCGCCGACTACGGCTACAAATTCTGGCAGACCAACCAGGACCTCAAAATGACCAGGGAGGAACTCAAGGAGGAAACCAAAAACACGGAGGGTAATCCCCTCATCAAAGGCCAGCAACGCCGCCGCCGCCTGTCCATCAGCAAACGCAAAATGCTTGCGGAAGTGCCTAAAGCCGACGTGGTTGTGACGAATCCGACCCACATCGCCGTGGCCCTGCGTTACGACCGCAAGACCATGAAAGCGCCCAAAATCGTCGCCAAAGGCATCCGCCTCAACGCCCGCCAAATCCGGGACATCGCCGAGGAGCACCAGGTGCCGGTGGTGGAAAACATACCGCTGGCCCGGCTGATGTTCAAATATGGGCGGGTGGGTGGCGAGATTCCTGCTCAGTTGTATGCGGCGGTGGCCGAAATACTGGCCTGGGTCTATCGCGTCAATGCCTATCGGTATTACCGCGAGCAAAGTTTATAGATGCTGAAACGCCATGGCGCAGAGCAAATCAAGTAAATCAAACATCGGTCTGCTGTTGAAGAACGGCGACGTCCTGCTGGTGGCCGGATTGTTCGGCACGGTGCTGCTGATGATCCTGCCCATCCATCCCCTGATGCTGGACGGTTTTCTGGCCACCAGCATCGCCCTCTCCCTGCTGGTCCTGCTGTCCATCCTTTACGTCAAGGAGCCGGCGGATTTCACCGGCTTCCCCACCCTGCTGTTGTTCATCACTCTTTACCGCCTCTCGCTGAACATCGCTTCCACCCGCCTGATTTTGCTCAACGGCTACGCCGGCCACATCATCGAAACCTTCGGCAATTTCGTCGTCCGCGGCAATTTCGTCGTCGGCCTGGTCATCTTCTTGATTCTGGTGCTCATCAACTTCATCGTCATCACCAAGGGCGCCGGGCGCATCGCCGAAGTGGCCGCCCGCTTCACTTTGGACGCCATGCCGGGCAAGCAAATGGCCATAGACGCCGAACTCAACGCCGGCCTCATCAACGAGGGCGAGGCCCGCGCCCGCCGCCGCAAGATCGAGCAGGAGGCCGATTTCTACGGCGCCATGGACGGCGCCAGCAAATTCGTCCGCGGCGACGCCATCGCCGCCATTCTCATCACGCTCATCAACGTGCTGGGCGGTTTTGCCATCGGCATCGCCCAACGCGGCATGACCGTCAACGAGGCCCTGCAGCGGTTCACTCTCCTGTCCATCGGCGACGGCCTGGTCTCGCAAGTCCCGGCCCTGATCACCTCCACCGCCGCCGGCATCCTGGTCACGCGCGCGGCGGCCAAGGAGGAATTGGGCCGCGAGCTGACCAAGCAGTTGCTTTCCTACCCGAAAGTGATGACCATCCTGACGGGCATGCTGGTGGTTTTCGCGCTCGTGCCCGGCCTGCCCATCTTTCCCTTCCTCTTGCTGGCTTCCATCACCGGCTTCCTGGCCTATAACTTGAAAGGCGAGGAACAGGCCCTCAAAGCCGCCGCCGCCGTCGGTGAATCCTCCGGCGCCGCCACGCCCAAAGGCGCCGCGGCCACGCCGGAGAAATTGGAATCGCTCCTGAACCTGGACGCCCTCCAAATCGAACTCGGTTACGGCCTCATCAGCATGGCCGACGCGCGCAAGGGAGGCGACTTGCTCGAGCGCGTCACCGGCGTGCGCAAGACCTTCGCCCAGGAAATGGGAGTCATCATCCCGCCCATCCGCCTGCGCGACAATTTGCAGTTGGAAGCCAACCGATACCGTTTCCTGCTCAAAGGCAGTCCCATCGTGGAGGGCGAATTGATGCCCGGCCATTGGCTGGCCATGAACGCCTCCAACAGCAAGGTCGTGCTCAAGGGCCTGCCCACCGTCGAGCCGGTCTTCAAGCTCCCCGCCACCTGGATTGCCGAGCCGGAACGCAAAAACGCCGAGGTCAGCGGTTACACCGTGGTGGACGCCCCCTCGGTGCTGGTGACGCATCTGTCCGAAACAGTCAAGCGCAACTGCCACGAAATCCTCAGCCGCCAGGACGTGCAGAACCTGCTCGACAATCTCAAGACAACTCATCCGACCGTCGTCACCGAATTGATCCCCGGCCAGTTGAACGTCGGCCAGGTGCAGCGGGTCCTGCAAAACCTCCTGGCCGAGGGCATCTCCATCCGCAATCTGGCCGGCATCCTGGAAAAGGTCAGCGATTACACCAGCACGACCAAGAACCCGGACGAACTTTCCGAGCACGCCCGCCGCGCCCTGGGCGCGCAGATCGTCAAACCGTTTCAAAACGAGAAGGGCAACCTGCCGGCCATCACCCTGGACCCGCGCCTGGAACAACAGATCGCCCAGGGCGTGCGCCAGTCGCCCACGGAAATCTCCCTCACCCTGGAGCCTAAGCTGGCCCGGCACGTGGTGGAAACCTTGTCGCAACGCTTGCAGCAACTCCTCAGCGCCGGGCAGGCGCCGGTGGTGTTGTGCGCCCCGCAAATCCGCCTGGCCTTCCGCCGCTTCTTTGAGACCACCTTCTCCGAGTTGACCGTGCTCTCCTACGCCGAAGTCCCCGCCCGCATCGAAATCCAGAGCACCGCCACCATCCCTTGCCCGGAATAATATGAGCAGCCCGGCCACACAACCCATCCCCTTCATCGCCGCCTCCCCCGAAGAGGCCGTCGCCCAAATCCGCGCCCGCCTCGGCCCCGACGCCGTGGTGCTCAACGTGCGCCCGCTCAAGGCCCCCGGCCTGGCCCGCCTCTGGCATAAGCCGATGATTGAAGTCGTCGCCTGCCGCCCCCAACCGCCCGAACCGCCCGCCCCGCCCGCCCAGCCCCTGAGCGGGGCGCTGGCCGAATTCCGGCAGGAGCTGGACGAGATCAGGCAGCAAGTGGAATTGAACAACAGCGGCTGGCGCGTGGGCGCGCTCCTGCAAAAAACCGGCCTCCTTCCGCTCCACGCCAAACAAATACTTGACGCCTTGAAATCCGCCCGCGGCGAATTCCCCCCCGCCACCCTGGCCGAGGAAGTTGCGCTGGCCCGCGCCCAACTGGCCGGGAACTGGCGCGCGCCCTATCCGATTGGAGCGCAATCCACGCACGCTCTGATCGGCCCCGCCGGTTCGGGCAAGACGACCGCCCTCTGCAAATGGCTCACGCAGGCCGCGCTGATCGAAAGCCGCCTGGCGCGCGTCTGGCGATTGGACGGCGCCACCGCCAACACCGCCGAGTTTTTGAGCACGCATTGCGAAATCTTGAACGTCCCTTGCGATCGTTGCTGGACGGCCGGGGGCACGGCCCTCTCGGAAGACATTGGCTTCATGGATTTGCCCGGGGTGGATTGGCGCGAGGCGCGGGCCGTGCGGGAGCTTTCCACCCAGTTGATCGGGCATGGTTCCCCGCACCTGCACCTGGTCTTGAACGGGGCCTACGACACCCAGGTGATGCTGGCCCAGGCGCGCGCTTTTGCCGGCTTGCCGTTGGAGGACGTGATCGTCACCCATTTGGATGAAGAGCCGCACTGGGGGAAAATCTGGAACCTGGCCCTGGGCGCCGGCCTGACCATCCGCTTTTTGAGCGCCGGCGGCAGCATTCCCGGCGATTTTTGGGAAGCCGGCGCCGAGCGCCTCCTGGCCCGCCAATTCCCCCGCGCCGCGCCCGCCCCAGTCCCCGTCCCCGCCTGAGAAGGCGGGACCGCTTTTTGCCGTGGCGGCTGGACAATTCTCGAAATGTGTTCTTGGCAGGAATAGGCAGCCGGTGTAGATTGACCCGGACTATTTACGATGCCGTCACCGATCAAAAAGAAGAAGTTGGATTACCCGGATGAGACTGAGGGGAGCCGTCTTGCGGCGCGCATTCGACAACGGGCCAACAAGATGACCTCCGCGCAACGAGAGGAATGTCTGAAAAAGGCGATGGAGATTTACCATGGCGGGCAACCAAAAGAAGCGGCTCGCTCTTGACACCAATCTGCTTCTAAACACTTTCTGGATATGGACGAAGACGCGCTGGCGTTGGCGTTCAGCGAAGCCGATTTGCCCGCGGCGCACCCCGTCCATCCCAAGGCCCTGTTGAGAGCGATGCGATAGTGCTTTCCCTGGGTGCGGTCTCGTGCGCTCAAGAGTGAACGACAAGGGGTTGACCGCGGTGTGAAACATCTTATCCTGAGAGCGTGAAAACGATGAGCATTCGGGATTTGCGCCAGAAATGGCCGGAGGCGGAATCGCGGCTGCAAGTGGAGAAGGAAATTATCATCACCCGGGACGCCAAACCGGTGGCCAGGCTGGTGTCTTACGTGGAACCGGAGAAACCGCGCCGGCGCTTCGATCCGGTGGCCCACGCCAAATGGCAAAAGAAATGGAACGGCGGAAAAATCGTCCGCCTGGTGGACAAATATCTGCCCGCCGCGCGCCAGGACCGCCTGTTCATCCGTTTCAACTCTTTTTGACCTTCCAGGCCATGTCCAGCAGATCCTGGCTGTAAGGTGCGGGCACCGCGCCTTCGGCGGCATAAATGTAGAGGGCGCAACGATAGACGTGGCCGGCGACGCCGGCAACGTAGGCGATGAAGAACAGGCCAATCACCCAGAGCACGCCGGCAATGACCATAAACCATACACTCTTGAGAAGCAGCGCAATCCCACCCGCCAGCAGCAAGGGAAACAGGGAGCACAGGAAGATCACCGCGCTCCCCGCGGAAAATCCGATGTAGCCGATCAACCCTTCACCCCAAGTCCGCTTCAGCGTCAGCGCCGATTGCCGGAGAATTTTGAGCGGATTGCGCATGGGCTGCTCCTGGATGATCACCGGAATGACAAACACCGCCGCCACGCTCCAGGCCAGTCCGATCAGTCCGGTCACGATCCGTGCGGCGAACGGCACTCTTTCCTCGATGGTGCGAATGATCCATCCGACCACCCCGGCCAACAGAGTCCAGGCGAGAATGGAGGGCAGCCGGCTGCGCGCCACGCTGAGACCGCGCCGGAAAGAAACTCCCCGTCCGTTGAGGGCCGCGATGATCTCGCTGTAAAAGGCGACGTTGAAAAAGGTGGCCAGGAACATCGAGCCAAAATAAATCAAGAGCAGATAAAGCGAAATCAGAGGGGAAACGTGCGCCACCGCGTGATCTTCCGATGTATCCGCGGCCGCGCTCCGGCCGGTGACCAGGCCAAGGAAATCAGACGCAGTGGCGGGTGGGCGGGGCGCGGGTTTGACGGCTTGCTCCGGAAAGTAATAGTGTTGCAACGCCACCCAATGTTCCTTTTGCGTAAGATGGTAACCGGTGGGATGCAAAACCACCGGAAGCGCCAAAGGCGCCAAAAAGAAAAGGGCGAGCAGCGCCGTCAGAAACGTGGTCAGGACGGGGAACCAGAGCAGTTTGCGATTGCGCAGCGTGACGGTGATGGAAGCCTTGAAAAGCTGCCAACTTTGTTGGAATTTCGTAATCATAATGTCGAAGTTTTCCTTTTCTTGATGAAACTTAACAGTTCGCTTTCGCTCAGGCCGCTGCTGGCCGCCTCAGCCAGCAGGCGGTGATAAAGGTCTTTCAGCCGGGCCTTCCTCTCCCTGGCGCCGGGCGCGGGCCGGGGCGGTTGGGCCTTGATGAAGGAGCCGCTGCCGCGTTCGCTCACGATGACCCCCTGCAATTCAAGTTCGCGGTAGGCCTTGGCCACCGTGTTCGGGTTCACCTGCAGGCGCTCGTGCAACGCCCGGATGGTGGGCAGTTGCTCCCCGGGTTTGAACGCCCCCGCCGCCACCGCCGCCCGGACCTGGTTGATGATCTGCCGGTAAACCGGGATGCCCGAATTATACTCCACCTGCCACTGATCAAAGACGATGCCAGCCATGACGATTTATATCCTGATTAAACCTTATACTAGTAAACTAGCACAAGCGCCAAAAGCGGTCAAGGACTATTTTCATGTGATTCAGATGGCGATGAAGATCAAGAGCCGCTGCCAGAAAATCCTCCGCGCACGCGATCCCACGACAACGTCCGCACCGTTTCCACTTTGACGATCAACCAGTGGCCGGCCATTTTGCGCAGGGTGAATTTCATCTCCTGCACGACCAAATCCTGCTGCCCGACGATCCGCGCCTCCAGCGTCAGGTCAGCCACGGCGCTTTGCCGCTCCGCGCCGATGATGACGGTGACGTCCGAGAAGCTGACGCTCAGGCCCTCAATGGACGCGCGCGCGGCCAGAAGGGCCTGCTGGATTTCCCCGCGCCCGGCCAGTCTGTGTTCTTGCACGCCGGGCGCGTCAATGTCGAATTCCACATTGGTCGAGCACAAATCCGCCAGGCGTTGCGCCGCGGAGAGTCGGGCGAGGTAGCCCTGGCCGCGGCCGAAAGAGGCGGCGCGGGCGACCTCCGCCAATTGCCGGCGGATCACCTGTTCGGGGCCGGGATGCAACGCCACCCAAGCCCACGCGCCCAGCGCGCTCGCCATGGCCGCCAGAAGCAGGCGTCCAACCTTCATAAAAGCGCCCGGCCCGCGATGCGGCTTCGCTCCGTCTGGCCGAAAAAATGATCCTCTTGCGGCATGGAGCGGTTGTCGCCGACCACAAAGTACTTGTCCGGCGCCACTTTCACCGGAGAGAGGTTCCAATGGCATGGCCCTTTCTCGTACGGCTCCTTCAGCGGCCGCCCATCCACCAGCAGCCGGCCGTTGACAAAGGAAATCGTTTCGCCGGGCAGGCCGACGATGCGTTTCCGTCATCTTACTGCTCCGGAGTCAAAAAGAATGTTCCCGAGGCGTTGGTGCCGAGGAAAAAACCGGCCGCGTTGGTCTGTTGCTGCAGGACCACGCCCTTGATCGGCGTCTTCAGGCTCGTCACCGGGTCCAGAAAGCTGCCGCTGATCACGCCCGTGTTTGTGGCCGCCGAGAGTGTCAGCTTCGCGATGCCCGCCCCATTGGTCAGGAATCGGCCCGTGTTGTAAAGCGTGACGGCGTTGGTCAGGTTCGTGCCCAGGCCCCCGCCGCTCAAGATGACGCTGAGATTGGTCTGGCTCAACATCGGAATCCGCGCCGTGCCGGGCGTGAAGGCCGAGCCTGTGACTGTCATCTCATTGGTGAAACCGGCCGGGTAAAGCTTCGAGGCGCCGGCGCGGAACCAGTTCGCCTCTCCCGCCGGCCTGCTTGCGCCGTTGGTGAAATCAATCCAACCCGAGAGCGAACCCAGCTTGCCGTATAAGGCCATGTAGAAGGGCCACTGGCCGTACTTCGATACGCCCGACGCCGAGGTCACGGCGTTGGTGTTGTCCGACAGCACCCCGCTCAACGACGCCAGCCCGGCGGCGCTGATGCTGGCCGTGCCAATACTGTCGCCGCCGGGTCCGTTGCCGGCGCTCTCCAGGACCAGCGTGTACTTCCCGCGATTGGGGCACGGATTGCTCGCGCTGAACGTGGCGCGGTCGGCCTGCAAGGCGGCGCTCCAGGCGGCGTTGGAGACCGTGCCCAGGATTTGTTCGGTGTTGCTGGTGAGGTCAAGATTCATATTGACAAACAGCGGAGCGACGCCGGCGCCGCGCGAGACCGCCGGCTGCGACTGCCCGGCGACGGAGAAGGCCCCCGTAAAACTGTTGCTCCTGCCGGCGTTGAGGATTTTGGCGGTATAAGAGCCGAGCGAACCGAGCGTCAGGGTCAGGAAGCCCGAGCTTTGGAACTGCGCGTTGGTCTCCGCGAACAGTCCGTAATACGTCCCGGTCTTATGGGTGAATGGATTGGGCACAACCGTCAACACAGCCTGAGTGCTGGCGGCCGATCCGTAACTGTTGGACGCGACCAACCAGTAGCTCCCGGCGCTGTTGCTGACCAGGCCCGCCAGCGTCAGGTTCGTCGCGGTCGCGCCGGCAATCTTCGCCCCGTTTTTCTCCCACGCATAATGCAAGGGCGCCGCGCCATAAGCGGCGGCGGAAAACTTCACCGTCTCCCCGATGAATCCCGTCTGGCTTTGCGGCTGCGCCGTGATCATGGGCGTCAATATCATCGTCACGCTGACCGCCGCGCTGGGCAAGCTGCTGATGCCCCCCGCGGTTTGCGTCGCTCTCAACTCATGCGCCCCGTTGGACAACTTGACCGCCCGGCTGAATTTCCTGGCACTGCTCACCACTGCCGTTCCCAAAACGTTCGCGCCGTCATACACCGATACCGTCGCGCCGGCGACGCCCGTGCCCGTGACGGTCAACGAACCGTTGTTGGTGGTAAGTCCGTTCGTCGGGGTCAGGATGTCCGGCACCGGCACCGTCACCACCGTCACCCAGACGGCGGCGCTGGGGCCGCTGGTCAGGCCGTTGACCGTTTCCGTCGCGCTCAACGAATTGGCGCCGTCGGGCAGGATGACCGAGCCGGAATAGTTGCCCGATGAATTGTTGGTCAAAGAGACCGCCAGGACGCCGTTGGTCAGCACGTTGACCTGCGCCCCGGCCGCGCCGCTGCCGCTGAACGCCACCGCCGGGGCCGATTTGGCCGGCGCTTGCAGCGTCGGCGGGGCCGGCAGAACGATAATCGTCACGGGGCTGCTGGAATTGGTCGTGCCGTTTTCTGTCACGAATACCACATTCGTGCCCGCGGAAAGGCTGGCCGGCGCGCTGAAAACGTCCGCCGCGTCGGCGGTGATGGTTTCATTGGACGTGCCATTGACATAGAGCGTCACGCTGGCGCCCGGCATCGTCGTGCCGCCGATTTGCACGGTCGCGGTGGGGGATTGATAGCCGTTGGCCGGGGTAAGAATAACCGGAATGGCGCCGGGCGTGGAGCTGCAGCACACCCAGTTGGTTTGCGTTATGAGGATGCTGTCAATCCACCACCCGCCGATGCCGTAGAGACTCTCGTTGTTGCAATCCGTTCCGCAACTCCATTGCAGTTGAATGGTCTGGCCCTCCGCCGAAGAGGGCAGATTGACGATGGTGGTCATGAAACCGTCGGAGGTGCCGCTCCAGGCATTCTGGTTGAACAGCGGACCGAAACAACCGTTCGTATCGAGCGGCTCAGATAGTTGTTCCACATAGCCTCCCGTGACAAAGCTCCCGCCCGCCGTCACGATGTCCTCGAAGGCCCCGCCGCCGATGCTTATCCGCAAAACTCCGCCGTCATACTGGTCTTCGAGATTGAAACTCTGCCGGAAGCTCAGTTGCCACGGGCCACTGAGCAGTTGAATGGCGGGGGAAAACAGAGACACGTCGTCTATGAAGGCCGAATCCGGGCAATACACGGCGTTGGGCGGGGTGTCGTTCGTGCTGCTTTCGGTCGTCCACGCGACCGCTCCACCCGCCGTGTCACCGGTGCTCCAGCCTGGGGGCAAACCGGGCGGGGTGACTTCGTCGAAATTCTCCGCAAAAATGTTGGTCGTGGCCAGTTTGCCCAGTTGAAAATTATAACTGACCGTCCCCAGGTCCGCCGTCCCGTCCTGCAATTGCAGCGTCGCCGTGATGAATCCGCCGCAAACCCCGTCCGCGTAGAACGAATAGGCCGCCGTGCCGTCCGCACCGGCCGCCAGCGCGCCGTAAGTTTGCGGGCCGCTGGGGAAGGCCACGCCGTTGCTGGCCAGCAAGGTCGCCACCAGGTTGGTCGTGGCGGCCGAGCCGCTGTTCTCCACCGTCAATTCCACCGTCACCGTCTCGCCCGGATCAATGACGCCGTTGGTTGGAACGCAATTCTCCGCCGCCAGCACCGCGCTGCCGGCCGCCAGCGTGGGTGCCGCGCCGGCGTTATAGACGACCAGCGCAAAATCCTGGTTCACCTCGTCCTGGGCGTTGGGAACGCCCGCCGAGTTAATGTTCGCGGCCGTGACGGTGACGGTGAACGGGCCGGAAACTCCCGCCGGCAGAAACACGCTCTCCACGTTGTTGACCTCGTCCGCCGTTCCATTGGTGGTGGAATACGCGCCCTTGAAAACATTGCCCTTGTACGTCTGGCCGCCCACGCTGACTGTCAAGTCGAGATCGTTGTTGTAGGCCGCCCCGGTCGTGTTGCCGGGCGCGTCGGTCCAGGCGACGGTCACGCGGAAGGGCTGGCTGGAATTGCGCACCACGCCCGTGAAGACCCGCGTCTGCCCGCTGGCGGTCAACAGGTCTCCGGACGCTTCGTCCCGCATGAGCCGGGGCGTGCCGTCGAAAGCCGTCCCCAGATTCATCTCGCCCATCCCCTGGCTGGGCGACCAAAGCTTGTCGTCCGCGCCCGCGCCCGTCAGGTATCGGGCCGAATTCATCAGCCAGGCCTTGGTCATCGCCGGACTCGGCGGCGTCCAGCCTTGATTGATGAAATACTGCCGCAGCAAGGCGCATCCGCCCGCAACGCACGGCGTCGAATGGCTCGTGCCGGAGGAGGCGGTATAAAACTCCTGCCCGGTGTCGGGAAAGAAGAAGCTGCCGTCGGAACCGCCGTCCACGGAGATGCTATTGGTCGTGTTGTCCAGAAAACATGGCAGCGCCAAGCCGGTCGCGCCGGGGTCCGCCGCCTGGGGCGCGCCGCCGCTGATATGCGTGCCCGGCGCCACCAGGTCGGGCTTCTGCCGTCCATCCGCGCATGGCCCGCGGCCGGAGAAACCCACAATACGGTTGGCGTTGGTCGCCTGGGCGTCGGTCGTGTCGCCGAGGTCCGCGCCGCCGTTTGCCCCCCCAAAAGGCTGGACGCTTTCGGCCGCGCCGACGCAGATGATGTTCTTGCCCGTACCGGGCGGACTGACCGAGTTGGTCACAGGGCCGTCATTACCCGCGGCGAAGGCAATCACCATTTCCTGGTTTCCCGGCGCGGGATAGGCCGAGCCTTCCGGTTGCGCGTCGCGCACCAGCGCGTCGTATTCCTGCGCATCCAGGTTGTAGGCCCCATCCTCCCCGCCGTCGCCCCAACTGTTATTGCTGATGCGCGCGCCATCAAAGTAAGCCTGCGACATCAAATCCTCGTAGCTCGGATCGGTGAAATTGGTCGGATCGAAAATGACCGACGAGCCGAGCAACACGTACGGACAGGTCCCCAGCCCGTAATGGTAGTAGGCGCTGTCCTCAAACGGAAAACCGCTCCGGTTATCGTAGCCGCCAGCGATGTGCGCGTTGATGTTGCCGTGGCCGTCGCAGCCTTCCAGCGTGCTGCCGGGATTGGGCATCCCTTCCAGGCGATTGTAAATCACACGGCTGGCGTTGGTGGTTTCTCCGTTGACATACAAGCCGAAGTGGTTTGGAGAAGTCGTGCCGTTGTCAATCCCGCTGTCCGATATATCCACCGAAAAACCCGAGGCGCTGAACTGCCCCTGCGTGAACCCCCGCCCCTCCAACCAGTTCAGGTATCCAGGCCCGATGGGAGCCGTGCCGGACAAATTCCCCGCCACGATCTGGTCCTGCCGTTCGCACAGCTTCCGCGGCGTGACGTACGGCTGTATGGAAATCACGTCCGGCCGCGCCGCGATCTGGGGCAGGTCGGCGGGGGCCACGCGCACCACCACGTCCAGGTAATGCAGGACCCGGCGCTGGCGCGAAACGGGCGCCCGCTTCAGGCGGTCAATCAATTGCAGCGTCGCGGCGTTGGCCGCGCCATCGGCCATCAACTGGATGGCGAACTGATCGCCTTTGGCCGCGCCCGCTTTGGCCGACGGATGAATTTTATATTCATCCGCATAAGCGCCTTCCCATTGCACGTGCGGCGCGGCGGCCAGATCCTGGACGCGCGCCAGGCTCGCGGCGTCCCCATAGACCAGGTAAGCGTTGTGCGGTATGTAGCTGACAATTTTCACCCCCGCCTCCAGCAGCCCCTGCCGCCAGGCCGTTTGCACCGGGCCGGCGAATTGCACCAGGTGCAGACGATTGCCGGAAAAACTCCCGATCTTCTTTCGCAGCGCCTTGACCGCCGGCTGCGTCGTGTCCAGGCGGACGGCGTTCAGCGCGATGAAATTGTAATCGTCCCGCAACTCGGCCTTGTCGGCGGGAAAATGGGCCATCGAATCCGGCGCGTCATAGAGCTGATAGCCGCCGTAATCGGCAATAAGCCGCGCGCCCGCCGCCGCCATTTTTTCCCCCAGCGCCCGGTCGCGCACTTCGATCTTGTGCCGTCCGCCGGCGCCTGCCGGAGCGGATTCCTGCGCGCAGACACTCCGCGCCAGCCCAAAAACCAGGAGCCATGCGGCCAAAAAAAAGGTAATTCTTTTCACATCCTTAAATGTCCATTCAACCTGCCACACCCCGCCGCCAACGCCAGTCAAAAATCGCCCCAAAAACGTAATGCGTCCGTCACGAAAGGTAGGGACGGCTCGCCGAGCTGTCCGCGGGTGGTTCACGGAAGGTAGGGACCGCTCGCCGAGCCGTCCGCCGGTGGTTCACGGAAGGTAGGGACGGCTCGCCGAGCCGTCTGCGGGTGGCTCTTGCCGGAACGGTCGCCTCGGCGAGGCGACCCTACCCTTCCCCGGCCCCGGCGCTCGCGGGCGGCAAAGCTGGCTCATGAATGGCAGACGCTCGCGTCTTCTCCCTCTCCTCCACACACTTGTGGAGGAGAGGGTCGGGGTGAGGAGGTTTCCACCCTCTCATCAACCTTCTCCCACGCTTCACTCCCGGTAGAGCGAGACTCCGTCGAGCCGTGACATTGCCCGCTGCTCAGACCGGGTTGAGCGGTTCATGAGCCAGCCGTGGCGCGCATCAGGGTGCCGAGTTTGCAACTTGCCCCGCCTGAATTTGTGTGGATAATTAGAGCATGAGCACTCAAGAAATGCTGCTTTCGGAAATCAAGAACCAGCCCGAACCGGTGCTGCGCGAGCTGTGGCACTACTTGAGATTTCTCACGCGGCAGCGACAAGAGGAAGCGTGGGCCGATCTGCTGCCCGCGCGCGAAGTGGAACAGGAAGTACTGGACATCCTCGACGGCCATGAACCCGCGCCACGGTGAAGTCTGGTTGGTGGACATGGGCATGGCCGCCAAGACCCGCCCCGCAGTGGTGCTGCTGGCAGATAACCTCAATGCGCCGCGTTCGCTCATTATTCACATTCCCATCACCCGGCAGAATCGCGGCAGCGAACTCGAAGTGTCGCTGGGTCATTTGCCCTTTCTCGATCCGGAGTCCGTAGCCAACACTCAAGGCATTGGGGCGCTTCCCGCGATTCGATTTGAAAAGCGTCTCGGCGTCTTGCCCGCGACGGAATTAAGGGCCATCAAAACCGCCCTCGTCAAAGCCTGCGCATTATAAATTTGATTTGACCGAGCAAAAACTTGGGTAGTGCCTTAATTTGGATCGGCTATTTTTGCCCAAAGGCGTATTTTAGGTCGTGTGTGATTGGATTGCGTCTGGCAATGCCAGGCCAGCTATTCTTGCCTAATCTGCGTAGTTCTGTTTTTGGTGGTCTCAGCGACGCCGCAAACCCGCGTTTTGATCTTATGATCTTGCGTCGGCTCCAGAATCACCGTGATTATCAGTCCTCGTTTGGCATGGTGGCTGCACAAGAACGCATCGGTATTCGGCGCCCAAATTGCGGTGGTGTCTGGCCTCCGAAGGCGTACGCCAATGTTATTGTCGGCATCATTCTCACAGCCTGGGATAATACATTTCATAGGAGGCTAGGTGTACAGCCGCTTCGGGGCCGTGTCAATAAGTTTCGTGGCTGCCCGTTTTGCTTTTGCTTCCCGTTGGTTTCCAACTCGGAGTGTAAGAGCCGCTGCTTTACCAAAAGAACATTTTCTCGCACGTTGTCAATACCGACTGAATTGCGGCCTAGACTCCGTGCAACGACATTCGTGGTTCCTGACCCTGTGAAGGGGTCCAGAACCCAATCTCCAGGCTGCGTAAACAATTTGATGAACCATTCCGGCAGAGCTTTCGGGAATGTGGCTGAATGGTTTTTGTTCGCGCATTCGGTTGCAAAATGAAGAACGTTCGAAGGATACGCCAAATCCCGCCCAATCCAGTTGACCATTTTTTTTCCGAACCCGCTTAGAACCTTGGAATCATCCCGCCTTTTATCAGTCTCGCTCAGGTTTTTTAACCGGCTGTGCCGCCACTCTCCCATTGGAACCATTACTTCTTTCTGAAACATTCTGAAATGGCGTTCTTTGTTGAATTGCAAACACCGCTCCCAGGCGTCCCGGAAACGATTGGGCCATTTGCCGGGGTGGCAATTTCGTTTGTGCCAGATGAACTCTTCCGTCCAAAGCCAGCCCTGTTTCCGGAGCGCCAAGATCAACTCCAGCACGTAGATGTGGCGTTCTCCGTTTTCGGTCTTCTCTTTAATGTTCAAAATGAATGTTCCAGTCGGTTTAAGGACGCGGCGAAACTCCGCGCTGCGCTCCAAAAACCACGTTGCGTACAGGTCGGGCTTGACGCCCCCGTATGTTTGGGCGCGCTGATCCGCGTAAGGCGGGGATGTGACGATAAGGTCAAAGGTTTCGTCCTTGAAGCGCCGCAAGGCTTCGAGGCAGTCACCGTGGATAATATCAGTCGTCATGCTTGGATTTTTGCCGCCATAAGGCGCGGGCGTCAACGGAAATGAAGTTTTCAGGTTATCTAATGGGCATTATTATATGTCGTATTGTCGTTCATAGGTAAATCATTATGAACGGTATGGGAAGACGGTAGACATAGACGGCTCAGTTCTTGATATTCGCATGTCGTCATCCGCGTCACCGCGCTTGCTTTGAATACAATATTGCTCACGAGTGGCGAATTGGCAAGGTACGAATACGCCCCGATGGTCAAAGGGGGGGCCGGACAATCGCATATTCCTTTCGCCTTCCCCGGCGCGAATCCGGCGCCACGGCTAAAAAGCCGGAAGACCGAATATCTTGTGGTTGTGCGCCTTATGCGCTTTTTGGCGGCTATTCACTTGGGCCCAAGCGTAGTCTATACTGCGGACTTCTCAACAGATCCTGAATCCGCGCCACGACGGTTTCTTTGTAACCGTGCGGTGCCATTTTCACGCTGTCGCGGGCCGCAACGCGGCCAGCGGTTCAACTTCCCGCTCAATGGTGCGGGCTTTTTCGTAACGCGCCAGGCGCAAATCGTAATCGGCCTGCAAACCCGTCCACATTTCCGCGCTCGTCCCAAAGTATCGGGCCAGACGCAACGCCGTGTCCGCCGTGATGCCGCGCTTTTCCAAAACGATCTCATTGATCCGGCGCGGCGGCACGTTCAAGGCCCGTGCCAGCGCGTTTTGTGACAGGCCGCGCGGCTTCATAAATTCTTCGCGGAGAATCTCGCCCGGCTGTCTTCCATCCGTGAAACCCGTGAAATCCGTGGTGAAAAATCTCCCGGAGGTTAGACGGGCCAGTTCTTGATATTCGCATGTCGTCATCCGCGTCACCGCGCTTGCTTTGAATACAATATTGCTCACGAGTGGCGAATTGGCAAGGCACGAATACGCCCCTATGGTCAGAGGGGGGGCGCATAATCGCATCTTCCCTTCACCTTCCCCGGCGCGAATCCGGCGCCACGGCCAAAAAGCCGGAAGACCGAATATCTTGTGGTTGTGCGCCTTTTGCGCCTTTTCGCGGCCATCCACTCAATAATATTAACGCCAGGACGCAAGGGCGCAAAGCCGCATGGAAAGGGCAAACGTGTCTGAAGTTTATGTGCCAACTCTTTGCGCCTTTGGGTCTTGGCGACTTTGCGTTGAGTTCCGTTTGGTTGCGGCCCGCCGCCTTGTGCTATTTTGCTGCCAATTCATCTTTGGTTGCGGCTTCGCCGCGCTAAGTGTTCGGCGGTTAATTAAATCTCCGCGGTCAATTTCGTGGGGTCTTCCATCCGTGAAACCTGTGAAATCCGTGGTAAAAGATCTCCCGAAAAGCCCGCAACCAACAGGAGTGGGAACCGCAGAATGCGGGGAATGCCCGGGAAAAGAATCGGCGAAAAATCTTCCCCGTTCCAGTTCTGCGATTCGGCGTCGTCTGCGGTAAGGAGGTGGAAATAAATTAAGGTGGCAAGATGACGCAGGGATTTTGGCGGCTGGCAAGGCGCGAGCGAGGCGCATATCCGCATGGATCTGTAACGAGCGAGCAACGCCGCCGGCCGTCAAAAGAACCAGTCAGATTGCTGCCTTGATTTATTTCCACCTCCTGAATTCAGTTGAAAAATAAATGTGAAAATAAATGTTGCATTCCCACTAAAGTGTGGTAATATGGAAACTGTGCGGCGCTCACGCGCCTGTTCTTTGACATTTTGCAGTCGGGGAAATGGGTCAAGGGGCCGGGGGGAAGTGGGGAGCGCGGAATGCAGAGGGGAGAAAATCCTCTTTGCGTCGCTGCGCCTTCGCGCCTTCCTGTCCGCCAAAGCCGTGGCGGCGGCGGACATGTCGCACCGTAGCCTCGGCGAAGGCGGATGCGTTGAAATTCGCCGGCGGAGCCGTCCCTTTGGGGCGCCAAACTGCAATCATTGCAGAATATTGCAGGGGGACACCCCCCCAACGGGTCGAGTAAGCGGTCCCTGAGGCTTGCAGGCGGTATTTTCGCCGTAAATTACCGCCAATTACCGCCAATTACCGCCAATTACCGCCAAATACCGCTGGGGGGATACCCCCTCAAACCTGAAAATTTGCTTCCATCAAGGTTTGATCGGGCCGGAGGGCGGGCCAAACCGGCAATTTTTGCCCGTCCTGGCAGAGCTGGACAGGATGGAAGGGAAATGAAACGCGCCGGATCAACTCTTCTGTTTCGACCCGGCCTTCAAACCGAGGCCCTTTTCATAGACGCCCAGCGGCTTGGTGACAACGGCCTCCCCTCCCTTCAATTCGATTGGCAGCGTCGCCAGGCGGGCGTTGGCACGGCTGGCCAGGGCGGTGTCGGGAAATCTCTCGATGATGCGGCGCAAGGCCTCCTCGGCCGCCTCGATGTTCCGCCCGTAATGGACGTGGACCGTCGCCAACAGGTCCAGCCAGCGGGCGATATGCGCCGGGGTTTCGTTGGGGAATGTGGTCAGTTGTTCCAGTTGGTCGGCGGCCAGGTCCACCCGCTGAAATTGCTCCGCGTAAAGCAGGGCCAGCTTTTCCCGGGTCTCCGTGTCGTTGGGGTGGAGTTCCAGTTGGTGGACGTACTCAGCGGCGCGGGCGTCGGCCTCCGCCCGCGTGGAATCCTCCCGCGGCTTGGACGCGGGGCGCAAGCCGAGGTCGCGCTCCCCCTCGGGAACCTTGAAGACCGTCTGCTCGCGGAACTGGCGTGCTTGCGCCGCGCCGTCCAGGTGCGCCAGGCGCTGCTCGGCCGCGTGGGCGAAGGCGGAATCGGGAAACATCTGCGTGATCCGCTCCAGCGAGGCGCGCGCGGCGGCGGCGTTGCGCCCGATTTGCAACTGCCAGTCGGCCAGCGTTTGCAGGGCGGCCACCGCCGCGTTGGGCGGCAAATCCGGCTGCCGCAACAGTTCGCCGATGGTCGCCTCGGCGCCGGGCAGGTCATGCGTGTCCTCGGCCTGGATGGCGGCCAGCTTCATCATGCCCTCCACGTCGCCGGGGAATTTCTCCAGTTGCTGGCGCACGGCGGCCATGGCCTCTTCGTAAAGCCCCTTGTGGCGCTGGGCGTCGGCGATGAAGTAAAACGGCTTGGGCTCGACCTCCTCGCCGCCGCCGTCAAAGGCGCCGGTCAGGGGCCGGGAAAGGAAGGCGGCGATGTGGGGCGCCCATAAGACGCCGAGGACGCCGGCGGGAAGAATGACGAGGATGGGCAGGCACAGAAGCGGAAGTCTGTCCAGAAAGCGCAGGTACGGCGTATGCCGGTGGATGACATCGTTTATGAAAATGATCAGCAGGGCGGAAACGATCCATTTGATCACCAACACGCCGCGGGCCGCGCTGCGCGCAAAGCAACGGTAGCCCAAGACGCACAAGACCGGCACGATGATGATCCAGCCGAGCGCGTCAAAAAGGCCCATGCCCAAAAACGCCGTCATGGCTCCTTTATATCATACTTGAGTTCGGTTTGCGAATGAATTCTCAGATTGCGGATGTCCATCTTCTCCAGGCGCCAATGGCCGTTGACCTTCTTGAAGCTGCTGCCGTGGAGCGAGAATTCCTTGACCTTGTGGCCGTCCGCGTCGTAGCCCTCCGCGATGAGCAACCCGTTGCTCTCCTTGTCAATATACGATTTGACGCGCGTGATGCCGCCCGCCTCCGGGTCGCGGCTTTCCAGCACGTAGCACGGCTGGCCCAGGCGCATCTCCCCTTTCAATTGGCGCTGTTGCGGCCAGTGCAGAAATTCCAGCCCCAAGTCCGCCAGCGTGAAATCCGAGCCGGCCAGGGAAATGCCGGCGGCCTGCGCGGCCGCAAGGGTCGAGACCTCGGGCAGCGGCGCGCCGGGGCCGGGGGCGCGGGCGTATTGGTACACGTTGGCGCCCTTGGCGCGGTGGATGACGACCAATCGCTCCGCGCCGGCGTTGGTGGTCGCGGCGGTTTGGTAATCGGTTTCCCAGGTGTCATCGTGAACCGCCACCCGGCAGAGGACCGGCGCCGTCCGCGTCCGGTCGCCGGCGCGAATGATGAGGGTTCCGTGAAAGTCGGCGCGTTCCTCGGGGACGGCAGAGCGGATTTTTTCGGCCAGCGCCTGGCCGGCGGGGGAATCATTGGTGGCGGGCGGACCGGCGAAACCCGGCAGGGCCGCCAGCAGCAGGGCCGCGACAATTCCGCGCATCACTTGGGCCTCAGCGCCAGCGGGAACATTTGCGCGATGTTCTCCACGAAATGGGCCTTCAATTTCTGCCGCACCTCGACCGGGACTTCCAGCCAGTCGTTGCGGTTCTGGGCGGGCAGGATGACGTGCTTCAAGCCGGAGCGGGCGGCCGCCAAAACCTTCTCCTTGACGCCGCCCACGCGCAGCACCCGGCCGCGCAAGCTGATCTCCCCGGTCATGGCCACGTCGGAGCGGACCTTGCGCTGGGTCACCAACGAGGCCAGCGCCGCCACGATGGTCAGCCCGGCGCTGGGACCGTCCTTGGGCGTCGCCCCGGCCGGGACGTGAACGTGAATGTCCCGCTTGTCGTGGTCGCTGAGATCAATTTTCAGGGCCGCGGCGTGATGGCGCAAATAGCTCAAAGCCGTTTGGGCGCTTTCCTTCATCACTTCGCCCAGCGAACCGGTGAGGATCAATCCGCCTTTGCCCGGCATCCGCGTGGCCTCGACAAAGAGAATCTCCCCGCCCACCGGCGTCCAGGCCAGGCCGATGGCAATGCCGTTTTCGACAATGCGTTCGGCGGTCTCGGAGGTGTAGGGCGGCGGGCCAAGGTAGCCCGCCAGCATCGAGGGCTTGATGGTCAGCGGCAGATGCGCGTTGCCGCGGGTGACGACCTTGCGGGCGGCCTTGCGCGTCAAGGCGGCGATCTCCCGTTCCAACTGGCGCACCCCGGCCTCGCGCGTGTAATCCTGGATCACCTGGCGCAGGGTCGCATCGGGAAAGCGGACCAGCTTTTTCTTCAGGCCATGCTCCTCCAATTGCCGGGGCACCAGGTGCCGCCGGGCAATCTGCGCCTTTTCCGCCGCGGTGTAGCTGGGCAATTCAATGACTTCCAGCCGGTCGCGCAAGGCGGGATGAACCGGCTCAAGCCAGTTGGCCGTGGTAATGAACAAGACACGCGAGAGGTCCCACGGCACGTCCAGGTAATGATCCACAAACGCGCTGTTTTGCGTCGGGTCCAGTACTTCCAGCAGCGCCGCCGCCGGGTCCCCGCGATAATCCGAGCCGACCTTGTCCAACTCGTCCAGCAGAATGACCGGGTTGTTGGATTCGGCCCGGCGCAGGCTCTGGATGATGCGGCCGGGCAGCGCGCCCACGTAGGTGCGGCGGTGGCCGCGAATCTCCGCTTCGTCCCTCATGCCGCCCAGGGAGAAGCGGGCGAACTTGCGGCCCAGGGCCTCGGCCACGCTTCGGCCCAGGGAGGTCTTGCCCACGCCCGGCGGGCCGACCAGGCAGAGAATGGGGCCTTTGAGTTGCTGTTTGAGTTTGATCACGGCCAGGAATTCCAGCAGCCGGTCCTTGACCTTGCGCAATCCAAAATGTTGCTCGTCCAGCAATCGGGCCGCGGCCGCCAGGTCCAGCTTGTCCTCGGTGGATTTCGCCCACGGCAGATTGATCAGCCAGTCCAGGTAAGTGCGCGTCATGGTGTACTCGGCCACCGCCGGGGGCATCTGCTGCAGGCGCTCCAGTTCCTTGAGCGCGACCTTCTTCGGCTCCTCGGGCAGGTGGTTCCGCTCGATCTGGTCGCGCAATTCCTTGGCTTCCGCGGCCCCGGGGTCCGTTTCGCCCAACTCCCGCTGGATGGCGCGGATTTGCTCGCGCAAAAAGAAATCCCGCTGGTTCTTGGACATCGAGGCGACGACCTCGTTCTGGATCTTGGAACCCAGCCTGAGCACTTCCAGTTCGCGGCTCAACAGGGGCAGCAGGCGGGTCAGGCGGTCCTTGACCGACGGGGTTTCCAGCAAATGCTGCCGTTCTTCGAGGCTGAGATTCAAATTGGCGCCGATCAGATCGGCCAGCTTGCCCGGCTCCTCGGTGTTGAGGGAGGCGATTTTGACCTGCTCGCTCAGGGTCGGAGAGAGCTTGATGATTTCCTGGAATTCCCGTTCGGCGTTGCGCGTCAAGGCCGTCAATTCCAGCGATTCGTCGGCAATGTCTTTGAACTTCTCCGTGCGCGCCACGAGGTAAGGTGATTGCGAGGGATAGTCCAGGATGCGAAAGCGCCGCAGGCCCTCCACCAGCACCCGCACCGAGCCGTCGGGAAACTTGAGCATCCGCGACACCCGCCCGGCGCACCCGAAGGAATAAAGATCGGCCGGGGTGGGGTTCTCGATTTCCGCGTTGCGCTGCAAAACCAGGCCCAAAAACCGGTCGCCCGCCACCACGTCGTCTATGAGGCGGATGCTTTGCGGCGTTTCCACCAGCAGCGGCGTGAGCGTGCCGGGAAAAATGACAATGTCCGACAGGCCCAGGATGGGGAGCGATTCGGGGAGAGACTTGGACCACACCTTGGTGCCTGTAGAATCCGACGGCCCACCCGCTCCAAGGATGCTGATGAATTCAGTTTCCGGTGTGGTCATGCCCAAATTCAATCATCGTCAACCGTAATGGAATGGGGGATGGCGGAAGCAAAGGGCACGTCCACGCGCAGAAAGCCGTTTTGATAGACCGCCTTGCCGCGGGCCAGGTCGCAGCCGGCGGGCACTTCGATGACCGTCTCAAAGGCGCCGTAGTCAATTTCCATGACCAGAAATTTGCATTGGGGTGGACGGCAGCCATCGGGCCGCTGGCCATTGATGCGCAGCCGGTTGCCCTCCACTGTCAACTCCAGGTTTTCCCGCTGCATCCCGGCCAGCTCGACTTTGATGACCAGGCCCGAAGCGGCGACATAAACGTCCGTGTTGGGCGCCCAATGGGTTTCGTGGTTTTTGGTCGCGGCCAGGTGTTGTTTGGAGAACTGCAAGGTGGAACTTATTTTTTGCATGGCAGAGAAGAAGATTATCTGATTATGTTGAGTGGCGCAAGGGGCAATGGCATATCTTTCTTGCGGAGGTTAGTTAGCTTTCATGATGATCTTGGCCCGTCCGCCTTTGCGGGCGCTGAACACAATGGACGCTTTTGCGTCCGCCGGTCTCCCGGCGGCGCAACCGCAAGGGGTGTCGTGTTCAAAGCTGAACTTGCGCCGGCGCAATTTCATTCGTAGAAACAGCCCCGCTGTCGCTGCAACGACACCCAGGGCCGCAATCTGTTGCCAATCCATGTTCATAACATAACCTTTTGTGGCCATCGCGCAACTGGATGTTTTCAACCGCCCGGATTTTGGCTTCCGTAACCTCTCCTAATCCCCACCTTTAGATACTTCTCCATGCGACACTGGAAGCCTCCCAGGTCAACCTTCTGCCGGAACTGCAATTTGAGCAGCGGATGCGGCGTGGCCGTGGACAACGGATTGACCAACACCAGCCTCCCGCCCGGCTTCAGCACGGCCACGGCCACGCGAAAAAGATCCTCGATCAACCGCCGAAGATCATCCACCGGCACGCGCTTGCCCAGGGGAGGATTGGTGATGATCAAGGTCACCGTTCCCACGGGCAGCTCTTGGCCCGAGGCGATGTCTCGAAAGTCACCGCGCATAAACTTGGCCGGAACGGAGAGCCCCTTGGCGGCCCTGAAATTGTTCTGCGCGATGCCGAGGGCCTCTCCGCTCAGATCTGTCCCATACACGCGGCGCACTCCGCCCAGCAGCGCGCTTTCAGCCAATTCCAATCCGGAACCGCAAAACGGGTCCCAAATCACTTCGTTCTCCACCCTTCCAGCCAGCCGGGCCAGACACGCGGCCAAGGGCGGATGCGACGCCGCCGGGACATCCTTGAGGCGATAAGAAAAACGCGGGTCAGGCGTCAGGTTTGGACGCAATTCCACCAGGTGGCCGCGGCCCTCAGGATAAATATCAATGGTCCAGGTGACCTTGCGGGCGTCATTAAGAATTTCCGGACATCGGGCATAAACCCGGCCGGCCAGGCGGCCCACGGCGGCTCTTTGGTGGCCCTTGGAAACAAAATTCAAGCGATAGCGAATCGCCCCCTCGGTGAAAGTCTGCAAAAGACGCCGCGACAATGGCGAAGTTATGACCGCCGCCAAAGCCTCCATCGTCTCCGTCTCGTTGGCTCCCTCGGCATGGCCCAAAACGAAACCGACCGTGCCGAAACATCTCATGGCATAAATATCGGCCAGGGAAAACGGCGCCACCGGGACAATCGTCACCCTGCCGCTCTGAACTTCGGCGAGACGAAATTTCCCATGCTTCTTTTGAGATTGCGCCACTTCATCGCCGACGATCCGCTCCAATCCATGGCGCCCGCGCAAATGGATGCGCAACTCCGGGAACCCGGCCGGAAGGCCATGCAATCGAACCGCGCTCGGACTTTCCCGGCGGGCGATGCCGGCCTTGACTTTCTGTTCAGCGTCCCCAGGCAAACCCTGTTCCAGCGCGGCCGGTCCGCCGATCTTCCCCAGCGTCTGCGCCAGGAATTTTTTCTCGCGCTCGCCTGTGGCCGTGCGCAGCGCGGAAAGCAGTTGCTCCTCTTCTTTCACTCCCGCGCCGATTTTGGGCATGGCCGTCATGGCGTAGCGCCGGACCTTCTCGCTGGGGTCCTGCAACAAGCCCAGGAGCCAGGCCCGCACCCTTTCCTTTTTTTCCGCCGGTCCCGACTCGGCGAAAACAACTCCCGCCGCGCGGATGACCGCCACGCTTTTTTCCCGTTCCTCTGGCGACGCCGCATCGAACCGCGCCACTGCCCCGCTCCAAAGCTGTTGCCATGGCAAGCGGCGCAACTCTTTGTAGAGCTTTTTGGCGCTGTTTCTCTCTTCGGTTTTCATGCCGGCGCCATCATGGCACACGCCAAGCCAGCCGCGCAACCGGCGGCGGGCAGATTCTTAAGAGCAGGGTTTTCCCTTCTGGAACTTTTTTTATGGCCGATTTGGTGCGATTTCTCTGAAACATTGAAGACGGGGAAAATTTTTTCACTTTGGTTATATTCACTTGTACTGACTTGTACTGGCTTGAACTGGCAGGGGCAAATCGCGGGCGCTTTAGCGGAAGGTTTGGCGAAGGAGGCAAAGGACGAAAGAGACGATAATGACGCCCCGGCGACTGGCCGCGCGGGTATCCCGGCGAACGCGGATTGAAGCGCAGCGGAACAGAGCCGGGACGGCTCTGCCACGATGGCCGCGTCACGGCCTGACGGCGGCGGATTGAACTTTCGTTCATTCACGGGGCGATTATGGCACATCGCGGAATGGACAAAAAACCTACGGTAGTGTTTTTGGCACGATTTTTTGGGGGCTGTTTTTCAGATGCAAAGGCCACCGTATCAAGCGGATGCGAATTTCAAGACCGAAAAAGCGCCTGCAAAAGTGCAAAATAATTTCCCGGACGCCCCCGAATTTCTGCCAAAACGGGCGGAATTTGAGCGGCTGAATTTTCAAGTGGCTGATTTACAGTGGCTTACGCTCAACGAACAAGGAGAAGGCGGGGAAAAATGGCAGAGGAACCGGAAAATCCAACAGGAGAAAACAGAGGAAACAGAGTAAGGAAAAAACGGGGGAAATGGCAAGGGAATGATTGGCAAAGGAATAGAGGGTGCGGCCATCGCTTCGGGGCGGAGCACGGGTCTGTGAAAGACGGCGGGCAAAGCGGGCGGCCGGGCCGGGGTAGTCTTGCGTCAGAGATACCTGAACTTGCGCCACCGGCATCCACCAGCGCGGCAATGCCAGGCGACCCCATTGGCGGCCTTCCGGGGTTTTTGGCCGTGGCACCGGATTCGCGCCGGAGAAGGCGAGCTGCCAGCGTAATATGCGATTATGCGGCTGACCGTTCAAGTTGCGGAAAAGGCGGAAATGGGGGCCGGAAAATCCGCCGGAAAAAGCCAAAAGAAAAGGCTTAAAAAAATCCGGGGATTGGCGCATAATCGCCCACAAGTTTTGCCTGACTTGACTGAACGCTTGTTTGACCTATCCGGCAGGGTGTGCCTGGTGACCGGCGCGGCGCGCGGCTTGGGCCGCGCGGCGGCGGTCGGGCTGGCGGCCCACGGGGCCGACGTGGCCCTGGTGGACGTGAATCGGGATGGCTCCGCGGCGGTGGCCGGCGAAATCGCGTCCCTGGGACGCCGGGGTGTCGCCTACGGCTGCGACGTGGCGGAGGAGGCGGCCGTGCGGGCGACGGTGGAGCAAATTCACCGCGACTTCGGCCGGGTGGATGTTCTGGTGAACATCGCCGGCATCACGGCCCGCATCCCCTCGGAGAGCATCGCGCCGGAAACCGTGCGACGGCTGACGGAGGTGAATTACTACGGCACGTTCTGGATGTGCCAGGAGGTCGGCAAGATCATGCTCGCCCAGGGCGCGGGCAACATCATCAACATGTCGGCCTTGGGCGGCGGCTTGGTGGGCATGGGGCGCGGCAATGCCGCCTATTGCTCGACCAAGGGCGCCATCGCCGCCCTGACGCGCGACCTGGCCTGCGAATGGGCCGCCCGAGGCGTCCGCGTCAATGCCGTCGCCCCCGGTTGGTTTTATACGGAGATGAACGCCAGCAGCATCCTCGCCAACCACCGGTTCGTGGAGCAAGTCTTCACGAAGCTGCCGATGAAACGCATTGGAAAACCGGAGGAGCTCGTCGGGCCGATCGTCTTCCTGGCCAGCGAGGCCTCCTCGATGATCACCGGATTGGTGCTGCCGGTGGACGGGGGCGCGGGGGCCACCTGCCCGATCGAGTGGAAAACGGAGCCATAAGTGCAGCCCATGGGCGCCGCGACCGCCGACAATCTAATCGCCCGCCACGAGGCCTTTCTGCACTGCCGTGCGGCGGACGGTCCGCTGGTCGGGTGTTGGGTCGGCGGCTATTTCCCGGTCGAACAGTTCCCGCGCGGCGCCTCGGGCTGGCCGGCGTCGGCGTTGCTGCAGCCGCAAGACGTGTCGTTTGCGCCCTTTGCGGAGGACTATGAAGAACTGTATCAATCACATCGCGCGTGCGACGACGATTTCTTCTACGTCGGCTCGGCCTACTGGGGAATCCCGTGGCTGGAAGCCATCCTGGGGTGTCCGGTGTCTGTGGCCGCGGCCAATTGCCGCACGGAGCCGGTGTGCGAAAACCTGGACAACGCGGAGGGCCTCGAGGTCAATGTTGAAACCGATGCGTGGCTGGATGCGCTACTTCGGTTCACGCAGGACCTGGTCGAGTTTTCCCGCGGCCGATTTCCCGTCTGCGCGCCGCTGTTGCGCGGCGCGGGCGACGCGGCCAGCGCCATGCTGGGCGGGACGGCCTTTGTCATGAGCTTGCTCGAGGAACCGGAGAAGATGAAGAAGCTTTTGGCGCACTGCGCGGCCGTCCGCCTGGCGGTGCTGCGGCGGCTGGCTGAAATCCTTCCCGCCTGGCACGGGACCCACGCGGCCGGCGGCTGTCCGAGCAAAGTCTGGTGCCGCGGAACGGTGGCGTATTATCAAGAGGACGTTGCCGCGCTGTTGAACCCCGGCCTCTTTCGGGAATTCCTCCTGCCGGCGGCCCGCCAAGCGTGCCAGGGGGCCGAGGTGAACTTCATCCATCTCCACTCGGCCTGCCTGTATCCAGTGGACATTCTTCTCGAAGAGCGCGCGTTTGACGTGCTGGAAATCAACATTGACCACCGCGGCGCGGGCCCGGCCGTGCCGCAACTCATCGAGACGTTCCAGAAAATCCAGCGGGCCGGACGGCCGCTGGTGCTCTGGGGCCAATGCTCGCCGGACGATTGGGACCTGATCTGCCGCCGGCTCAGTCCGATCGGCTTGAGCTTGCAGCCCATGGTCCGCTCCCCGCAAACAAAATGGAGGAACCCATGAACCCGTTGGCACAGGAAATTGCGGCGGCCGAAGTCCCGGAGGCGTCGGTCCGCCTCTGGTGGCTGGGCCAGGCCGGCTTTGCCTTCAAAACCCCTTCCGGCAGGATCGTCTTCGCCGATCCCTACCTTTCCGACGCGGTCGAGCGGCTGCACGGATTCAAGCGGCTTTCCCTGGCGCCGCTGGCGGCCGGGCACGTTCGCGCGGACATCGTCGTCTTGACCCACGAGCACACCGATCATCTGGATCCCGACGCCCTGCCGGTCATTACGCGCAACAATCCGCAGTGCCGATTCGCCGGTCCGGACGGTTGCCGCGAAGGATTGCGTCAAGCGGGCGTTGCCCCGATCATTTTGTGCTCCTGGAGCCGAATGCGACGCGCGACCTGGGCGGGGTGGCGGTTCATACCGCGCCGGCCGACCATGGCGATTATTCGCCTTCGGCGTTGGCGCTGGTATTGGACTTCGGGGGCGTTCGGGTGATGCTCAGCGGCGACACGTCTTTGCGGACGGGGTCGTTCGAGCCGCTTTTGAAGTTGCGGCCCGACGTGCTTCTGCCCTGCATCAACGGCGGCTTTGGAAACATGAACCACATGGACGCGGCGCGGCTGGTCGAGCTGGCCCGGCCGCGCTACACAATGCCGTGCCACTATTGGACATTCGCCGAACAGGGTGGCGGCGATCCGTTGGGATTCATCCATGCGTGCAAGGTCTTCTGCCCGGAAGTCCGGGCCTTGCTGCTCAAGCCGGGCGAGCCTTTCACGGTGCGGAAAGCGGATGGCGGAACGGAGGTTGAGTTGCGGTGCAAGAAGAAGCAGTGAAATGACGCTTCCACAACCAGAGACCCAAACCGGCCGGCGCCCCTGGCTCGTCTATCTGATCGCGATGGTGGCGGCGGTGGGCGGGTTTCTTTTCGGCTACGATCTGTCCATCATTTCCGGGGCCATGCTCTTCGTGAAGCCGGAATTTGGACTGAATGCGGAGCAAGTCGGCTTGGCCATGGGCAGCGCGTTGTTGGGCTGCATGGTCGGCCCCGTCGTCGGCGGCGTGTTGAGCGATTGGCTGGGTCGGAAACGAACGCTCATCCTGGCGGGGATCATCTTCGCCGCTGGTTCGCTTGGAAGCGCCCTGCCGGCGAACGTCGTCCAGTTCGATCTCTCCCGGTTTCTTGGCGGAATCGGAGTGGGATTGGCGTCCGTGGTTTCGCCGATGTTCATTGCCGAAATGTCGCCGCCGCGGATTCGCGGGGCGCTGGTGACTGTCAATCAGTTGGCCATCGTGGTGGGATTGGCCTGTGCGGTGGTCGTCTCCTATTGCTTGTCTTTTGGCGGGCACTGGCGATGGATGCTGGCGTCCAACGCGGTGCCCGTGCCGGCCTTCATAGCCGGCCTGCTGCTGGTTCCGGAAAGTCCGCGCTGGATGGCGCAGCGGAACCGGCGGCAGGAAGCGCTGGAGGTGCTGACGCTGATTGACGGGCGGCAGAGCGCCGAGACCGAAATGCGGGAGATTCTGGCGTTCACCAAGGAACAGGGCCGCTGGCAGGAGCTGCTTGGGCCAGGGATGAAGCACGCCCTGTTCATCGCTTGCGCATTGGCCATCTTTCAGCAGATCACCGGCGCCAGCATCCTGACCATGTACATGCCCGCCGTGTTTCAAGATGCGGGATATAACCGGCCGCAGGACGCCATCCGCCTGAATGTCATCATGAGCGTTTGGTACGTCTTCTGCACGGTGGTCGCGCTCGTCGCCGTTGATCGCCTTGGCCGCAAGCCGCTGCTGTTGCTGGGCACCTTGGGCATGACCGCCGGCATGACGCTCGTCGGTGTCTTATTCCACCTGCACACCAGTGGCGTCTGGATGGTCGTGGCCATGGCCCTGGTCATGGGCTCCTATCTGATCAGCCTGGCGCCGCTGGCGTGGCTGATCATGTCGGAAATATTCCCGAATCGCCTGCGCGGCAAGGCGATGTCGGTCGCTTCCGTCTGCGTCTGGACCGGCTCCTTCCTGGCAGCTTACGGCTTTCCTCCGATGGTGGAGCACTTCAAGGCAGCGTACGGCAGCCCGGCCATGGCCTTCTGGATCTATGCCCTGATCTCAATGGCGGCCATGCTTTTTTCCCTGCTCTTCGTGCCTGAAACCAAGGGCCGGACCTTGGAGGAGCTGGGAGCATCCTGGAGCAAACAATGACCTCAACGAAAAATAACGCAGTTGCCATAACACCACCCGGCCGCGCAGCCGGAAAAACGATCATCGTCACAGCCGGCTATGGCGACATCGGCCGGGCCACCTGCCGCCGGCTCTGTGAGGAAGGCGCCCGCGTGATCATGACGGGCCGCAAGCCGCTGGACGAGGGAGCGGCCATCGCGCGGCAAACGCAGACCGGCCCAGGCTCCATCGAGTATCTCCGTTGCGACGCCAGTGACCGGCCCTCGATTGACGCGATGCTGGCGGAGGTTGTTCGCCGCCATCGGCGGATTGACGTGATCATCGGCAATGCGGCCATGGTCGAGAACGGACCGTTTCTCGACATCCGGCCCGATCAGTGGCAGGCGCATCTCGATCTCAATCTGACCGGCAATTTCCACCTCGGCCAGGCCGCGGCGCGGATCATGACGGGCCAGGAACCGCTCCCGCGGGCCGGCTGTGACCGCGGTGTGCGCGGCAAAATCCTTTTCAACGGCTCCTGGTGCCAGGACTTGCCTTGGCCCGAGGGATGCTGCTACGGGGTGGCCAAGGCCGGCCTGGCCCTGATGGCCCGCGCGATGGCCCAGGAACTGGCCGTCCACGGCATCCGCGTCAACATCGTGGCGCCGGGGATAATCATGGCGGGCCTCTCGAAGGTGTGCTACGAAACCGACCCCAAGTTTGGACCGCGGGCCACCGCCGCCATACCGTTGCGCGAGTTTGGCACGCCTGAGCAGTGCGCCGACGCGTTCTTGTTTCTGTCCAGCGACGAGTCGGATTACATCACCGGCGTCTCGCTGCTGGTTGACGGCGGCGCGAGCCTGCCGCGGAGAGATTGACCATGCGCTTGAGCTACGTGCTGCCCGATCCTGCTTCCTACGCCGACTGGCGCCAGTTCGAGGGCGACTTGGCGTGCATGAAGCAGGCCGGCTACGACGCCGTCGAGTTGCAGATCGCCGATCCGGCCCAGTTTGACGGGCAGCGAGTCCGCCGGTCTTTGGACGCCTGCGGATACACCATGTGCGCCTTTCAGACTGGCTCGACCTATTATAGCCGCCACAACTGCCTCTGCACCGCCGACGACTCGGTGCGGCAACGGACCATCGGGTTGCTCAAGTCATTCGTCGAGTTGGCCGCGCAATGGAACTCGATTGTTGTTTTCGGGTCGCTGCAAGGGCGGCTGACCGACGAGCCGGACCGGGCCGCCGGCGCCGCCCGCATCCGCGACGCCATCGGCGCGGTGGGCCGCTTCGCTTCGGAACGGGGCTTGACGATCGCCTTCGAGCCGGTGCAGCATGGCGAAGTCGGCTTCCACAACACGATCGCCGAAGTGGCCGGGCTGGTCCGAAGTCTGAATCTGCCCGGCCTGAGGATGATGATTGATACGTTCCACATGAACATCGAAGAGCGCGATATGTTCGAGCCGCTGCCGGGCATCGGTGACATCCTGGCCCACGTCCACCTCTCCGAGACCAACCGCGACGTGTTGGGCACAGGCCACTGGCCCGCGGCAGCCTTTATCGCCCGGTTGGACCAAATCGGTTACCGCGGCTGCTGCTCGATCGGCGTGTACAACACGAGACTTGACAGGCGGGAGTGCATCGCCCGCTGCATGTCCGCGCTCCGGGGGAAATGCGTATGAACAGCCGCGAGCGTGTCATCACGGCCTTGGACCATTGCGAGCCGGATCGCGTCCCGATTGATTTGGGCGCCAGCGCGGTAACGTCAATTGCCCTCTCGACCTGCGCCGAGCTGCGCGACTATCTCGGCCTGCCGCGAAAACCGATCGAGACCCTTGAAACCGTCCAGCAGATCGCCGTGGTGGACGAGGACCTGCTGGAGGTTTTCGGCGTGGACGTGCTGCCCGTGCTCTCCAATCCGCCGGCGGGCTACCAGCGGGTCTTTGCGGACGAGGGCGAGCGCGGCGAATCATTCAAGGACGAGTTCGGCGCGACCTTGCGGCGGCCCAAGGGAGGATTTTACTACGACTGGCAGGAGTTTCCGTTGGGCGAGCCGTCCATCGAGGCCCTGCGGCGGATGCCCTGGCCCGACCCGGCCGATCCGGCCCGCTATCGCGGGCTGCGCCAGCGTGTCCAGGCGCTGCGGGCGGGCAGCGACAAGGCGCTCTTCGGCATGGCCCCTTGCGGCCACGATCTGTTCAACCGATTGCTGCGCGTGCGCGGCATGGAAGAGGGACTGATGGACCTGGTGGCCGAGCCAGACTTCGCCGAGGCGTTTTTGGATCGCCTGACCGACACCATCATCACCGCCCAAAAGCTCTTTCTCGACGAGGTCGGCGACCTGATTGACGTTCACTTCACGGGCGACGATTTGAGCGGACAAACCAGCCCCTTGATCGCGCCGGCCCTCTATCGGCGGATGATCAAGCCGCGCTGGGCGAGAATCATGGAGGCTATCAGGGCCAGGACCAAGGCCCGAATTTTTTATCACGGTTGCGGAGCGATCGGACCGTTCCTGCCCGACCTGATCGAAATCGGCGTGGAGGTCCTCAATCCCGTGCAGGTTTCGGCGGCGGGCATGGACACGGCAGAGCTGAAGAAGAAGTACGGCCGCGCACTTTCATTCTGGGGCGGCGGCTGCGACACGCAACGCGTCTTGAGCATCGGCCGGCCGGAGGAAGTCCGCCGGGAAGTGCGGCGGCGGATCAGCGATCTGGCGCCGGGCGGGGGCTTCGTGTTCAACCCGGTCCACAACATCCAGCCCCGCGTTCCGCCGGCCAACGTGGCGGCCCTGTTCCAGGCCGCGCGAGAGTTCGGCCGCTACCCTATGAAGAAGGTCTGATCGCGTTTCTATTCCCCGACAGGTTCGCCCAGATGTTGCTCCATCCAATAGATGTCCCGGGGGTCTGACCTGATGGCGTCGTTGGCGTCCTGGGCCGCCTCCTGCCAACTGATATACAGGACTGGCTGGCAGGTGCCCGAAGTCAACCATTTGTGAATCTCGGAGTGCCCGTCGGCGTAGGCAAAACAGCAGGCGTGGTTATGATAAGAGGCCGGGAGGTCCACCCATCCTCCATAATCCAGCGACAAGCAAATATACATCACAGCGTCGTTGAGCGCATCCCCCTGCTCGTCGCCAAAGACGAACGCCGCGGCGGGCGAGCACTTCCTCATGTCGGATAATTTCAGGTAGATGACCGAGTCAATGGCGGGCTTGTAAGGGTACACGCTGTCCATGTTATTGGGGATTCCCGGACCCATATTGAAATTCATGGCCACGCTGCGGTCACGCCGGCTCCACCCCGCCGCAGCCTGGGGCGGAGAAACGTAATTGTCCGCCGGACACAAATAGATGTTCCTCTGGCTGCCAAAATACTGCGCCAGGACGGCATTGGTTGGATTCAGCAACAAATCCGTGTTGGTGTTGTCCCTGTCGGTGACCGTCCAATCCATGAAGCCGCAAATCCAGCTCCCGGTCGCCTGTCCCTCGGAGGGGCCCCACTCGTTTTGATTTGGGACCAGGTAGTCGCGGTTTTCGTGAGCATACATCAGCCACGCCAGGTCCAATTGGCGGTTGTTGTTCAGGCAATAGACCGTTTGCGATTGCGCTTTCGCCTTGGCCAGGGTTGGCAGCAGAAGCGCCGCCAAAATGGCGATGATGGCGATGACCACCAAAAGTTCAATGAGCGTGAAACCGCCTTGGCGGGCAGTCTCCCGCCGGGCAAGCTGCAAGTTCAGTCTGATCGTTTTCATGGCGCTGGCATTCTGGACTTATATTGGCCGCCGGTCCACCGTCTATTGTCGCAACTAATTTCATCATCACCCTGGCTCAACGTCTCAAGGCCGCGGTGACGAACCAAACCTACGCCCCGGTGCCACCCTGGGCTTGCGTTTTTAGGCCGGACTTTTAGCTTTTTGTAGAACCCTTGCGGCGGGATTTCGTCAAGTTCTTTGATCCAACGCCGGTCTTTTATCCGCGCCGGCCAGGGCTTTGGGCAAGCCCGGCGCTTTTTAGCCGCCATAAAACGGCTGCGCCGATATCCCAAGCCGCGCAACCCCATGCCCCATGTTGCGCGGCTTGGCGCAACCGATTTCAACCGCGGCCAACTTTATTGGACACGATAGAATTGATGGCTATTGGTCGGCGCCGCCACATAAACCGGCGCCGTCGCTCCCGTCACGGCCGTCCACGGTCCGGTCAGCGCCGGGGCGGACTCCAGGGTGCCTTGCTGCCAGGATATTTGCAGTTGGCCCGTGCTGGTCAGCTTTGTGGCCAGTTGCACCGGCCCGTAGGTGTCGAAACTGTTGCCGCTGTTGCCGGCGGCATAGATGCCCGCCACCTCCGCGGCCGACAGCGCCCGGCGCCAGATGCCCAGGTCATCAATGGTGTATCCTCCGGCAGCGCAACCTTCGTATCCGCCAGTGGGGTCCGAGCCAATCATGGTTTGGTAGCCGGTGTTCAAGCTGCCCACCACGGCAGGAAAGCCCAGGGCCAGGGCGCCATCTATGTAAATGGCGACTATATTGTTGACTTGGTCAATCGTCATGGCCAGATGGTGCCAGTTTCCGTCGTTTAAGAGACCTCCTCCGACGGCGGGAGTGTCATTGTCATAGAAGTTAGCGCCATCCAGACTACTCTCGATCTCGCCGGGGTGGCTATCACAGTTACCGTCCGTCAGCACCCAGCCATGCTGGTAGGTCGAACCGCGCGCGTTGCCAATAATCGGCAGGTCGCCCGGCGAGCCGGTGTAGTTGAGCCACAGAGCCACCGAAAAGCTGTCCCCGGCATTGAACTGGAAGTCGGCCGGGTCGCCCAACGCCACATACTGGTCGCTATTGACGTTGCCGACGGTGGTGAGCGCAATCGCGCTGCCGATTTTTCCCTGGACATAAGAGGGTGAATTTTCGGGGAAGCCGTCGTGCCCGTGCCCGGATGAATCGGTGCAGTCGCCGTCAAACTTGTAGTGGGCGACCAATCCGTAAGTCACGTTGGCCATGATGGCCGGGTCCAGCACCGTCAGTTGGGCCGCCTGGCTGGTTGACCCGCTGACGGAGTTGCTGACAACGACGGTGTAGCTGCCGGCACTGGAGTAATCAACACTTGGAATGACGAGAGTTTGGCCGGTGGCGCCAGGGATATTGGCGCTGTTGAATTGCCACTGGAAAGTCAATGGCATATTGCCCACCGCGCTCACAGTGAAAGTGGCCGCCGAGCCGGCAAAGGCCGACTGCGAAGCCGGCTGAATCATAATGGACTGCGCCCCGAAAGGAGCGCCGGAGAAGAGCGTGTGATCCAGAGCCGCAATTTCGGCCGGGGCCAAAGCCCGATCGAAATAGGCGGCTTCATCAATGCCTCCGTTAAAGTAGGGATTGGGTTCCCCGGAGAAGGTAGTCGCGTCGTAACCGATGAACAGCGGGCCGGCGGCACTCACAGAGAAACTGGGGACGCTATTGGTGGCCGAAAGCAGACCGCCGCTCCCGTTATCCACATACAGGATCGTTTGGTCCTGGCCCACCGATGCGGCGACGAAGCACCAAGTGTTGGGGGTCACTTGCAGGCCGGAACTCCAGCCCGACGTGTCGCCCTGGTTGTCCCAGAAGTATTGCAGAGTCAACCCGTCCGTGTTCAGGCCAAGCCCGCAACAAGCGCCCGTTCCGCCCCCGGCGATCATGATGCCTGGCTCGTAGGTTGCCCCCGGATTAACAGCCTTGACCAGCGCCGTAAACGTGCCGGCAAAGCCGTTGATCAGCAATGGCGTCTCGACGACACCGCTGCTGCCGTCGAATCCAAACGAGGTGTTGGCGGCGTCCAGGCCGGGGCAAGGCGGGCCGGGCTGGCCCAAGGTGACTCCGCCGACGATGGTCCCGGTATAGCCACCCATGTAGTCGTAGGCATTGGCGCCCGAAGTTTCGTTCAAACGCCAATAGGCCGTCGGCCCCAAGGCCGCGACCGCGCTGGCATAATTGGTCGCCACGCCGATGAGCGTCAGCACCGCGTTGGAGCTGGTATTGGTGCCGTAGGGATTGCTAACTACCACGTCGTAACTGCCGGCGTTGGCGGCCCCCAAGCCGGTCAAGGTCAGGCTGGAGGTGGTGGCGCCGCTAATGGGCGTGCTCCCGTACTGCCACTGGTAGAAAATCGGCGCGGTGCCCCCGGCCGACACGCTGAAAGTCACGGCGCCGTTAGGATACCGTATGGCTGACGCGGGCTGCTGGCTAATCACGGGCGGTCCCAGCACCACGTTCAGCGTCACGGGCGTACTGGTCACCGTGGCGCCCGGATTGACGGCAATCAGCGCGTAGGTGCCGGCGTCCGCGGCGATGGTGATATTAGTTAATACCAAGTTTGTGCCGGTCTGGCCTGCCAACGGCTGTCCATTCCGGGTCCATTGCAAAAACATGGGCAGGCTTCCCTGAACGGCCGCGCTCAAGCTCACAGTGTCTCCCTCATTGAGCGTGCCGGGAGGCGTCTGTTGCGGCACGGAGAGGGTGGGCGGGGTGGGCGGGGTCTGGCCATAATACTGAACCTGCGCGAAAAGCCCGGTTGTGCCGCTGGCATCAAATTGTGCTCTGCGCCCGGTAGGATCAACGACAAAGTTAATCCGGTCGCCGGCATTGACAGCGACGTTGTAGATGCCTTGATGGCCGGTATCCAGGAGGAAGGCGGACTCGTTGGTATTCGGATCAATTCGAATCGAGACCAAGTTACCGTTGGAGTCCCCCTTATCTATGTAGTCAAGCGTTCCGTTGTTGAACGGGTCCCCCCCCGGCCAGTAATAACGATCCTGATATTGCGCGTAGAATTCATAGAGGATGGACACCGTGCCGTTGGATGGCGCCAGCCAACTGACGACGGCCGCGGTGTCACCATCGTCATTGACGTAAACCCCGTTTGCAGGGATAGTAAAAACGGGGATGCCGGCATAGGCATAAGCCGCTCCGGTTTGGTTCTGTATAACACTGGGAAAGCCAGCGCCCTGGTTTCCGTAATCGGTTTCGCGAATCCAGCCTGCCAAGCCAGACTCCTCGCCATAGTAGGTCCAACTGTCCGGAATCAGCGTGTAGATCCCGTTCCGGTCTGAAAAATCCCAGGCGTTCAGCGTGCCATCGTTATAGGCCTGGTAACGGCAGGACCATATATTGGTGTCGGTGTTGTTGGTCGCGTCAAATTGCGCTTCGTCGTCATAGACGACATTGGTGGCATCGGTGTACACGATCCGGCCAAGGACGCGCGTGTAGTCAACGGTATAATCACTGTTAACCGGTTCGCCCAGGAAGTTGATCCGGTCGCCCGCCGCCACGGCGACATTGGTGACGGTTTGCAGCCCCGTGTCGCTGTCGGCGATGGTTCCGGAAGCCAGATTTCCAGTCTGGTCCCCGTGGTCCACATACCACGCCACTTGCATGCCCTGGTTGGTCCATTCAGCCGCAAATTCGTAAGTGACATTCACGGTGCCGGCACGGGGCGCCAGCCAGCTTAACACCGTCAGCGTCGAGGTGTCGAACTTCATGCTGACCGAGTTGGAGGGGTAAACCCAATCGCTGTTTTGAATGATGTCCGCGCCGGAGATGTTTTTGACCAGGAACGGCGTGGAATTGTCGCCGACGCTCCACCGTAAGAGGCCTGAAGTCATGTTGGCCCAGCCATTCTGTTGCGTTTGGCCTTGGAGGGCCGGGCAGCTGGTCATGAGCGTATAGACGCCGTTGCGAATCGTGTTGTCGGGGATGTTGTTGCTGTCCAGGATGTTGGCGTTCTGGTAACGGAACGACCACATGGAGGTATCGGAATTGGTTGCGGTTGAGAATTCGTCCCAGAGGTTGTAAACGTCCTGCGCCCGCGCTTTTGCCCCCAGCAAAACCACGGCCAGGAAAAACAACGCTCCGATCAGTTGGGAAGTTTTTTTGTTCATAGAAGATTCATTTTATGCGCATTATTGTTTCTATTCATTATCACCGTGCCACCAAACGTCTTGCTGTGACGGTGACGCGCTGAATCTATGCCTTTGCGCCGCGCCGCGCTTGCGCTTTTAGTCCGTACTTCTGGTTTTTTGTGGCCGGCTGCGTACGATACCGGGCGTGTCACTTGCCGGGCGGATGCGCTCCGCGGGCGTAGGCGCTGGGCTGGGTGCCCATGAATTTTCGGAAGACCTTGATGAAATGCCCCAAGTCCTCGAAGCCGCAGGCCAGGGCGATGTTGGTCACATTGCGCCCGGGCAGGCAGAGCATGGCCGCCGCCTGGTGAACGCGGTAGCTCTGGAGAAACTTCGTCCAGGGCATGCCCAGGGTCTGCTCAAAAAGGACTTTCAAACGGGTTTCGCTGACCCCGGTGGCGCGGGCCAGGTCCACCGCGTAAATCGGCTCGGCAAAATGCCGGCGGATATGGGCCAGGGCGCGTTCCAGCTTCTGCCAGTCCTCCGGCATCTGGTCGCCCAGGGCCGACTTTCCCGTTTTATGCTCCCAGCGCACGACGGCCACCAGGAGGTCTGTCAGGAGGGAGCGCAGGCGCAATTCCCAGCCCAAGGGGCGGGAGCGGAATTCGGACCACATTTGTTGGAGGCAGGTTTGCACCTTGTCCAGCAACGCGGGCGGCAGGCGCACCACCCGGTCATGGATGGTTTGGCGCATGGTAAAGCGCCGCAACAGCACGGCGCCGTCCCCCAGCGGCCCAAGCTCCAGCAGAATTCCCGGCAGAAAAAGGACCGTCAGCGCGTGGATCGGATAGCGATCCATCCGCACCCAATGCGGCACCCCCGGCCCGATCAGCAACAGGTGTCCCGGAAAATGCCGGGCTTCCTCCCCCTCGATATACTCGGTCCCGATGCCCTCCATGATGAGGTTCACTTCGCAATGCGGATGCCGTTCCCCGCAGGGGATGACCGGCCCGGATTTCACGCGCACCTCGCGCATCCAGATGGGCGCGTCCAGGCGCAAAGGCGGCGCGAACTCGCGGACCTCGGCCAGCCAATTCAGGTCTGCCGTCCGGGTCGGGCTTTTGTCGGCGGAGAGCATAAGCGATGCGCAACCAACCGGGTGTCAAGTCGTCCGCGGCATGGATCGCCTTTACCCGCCGGCGCGGCCAGCCGGAACCGGGTCCGCGGCGCGGCCGATGGCCGGCTCAAACTTGCATTCACGGGAAGTTGCCATTTGGGAAATACTAACCCCGCGTCGGGAAACTGCTCAAGCTTTTTTGGCCCAAACTTCTGTCTTTTATCCGCGGTGGCCGGCAACCGCAGGGGCGGGGCCGAAAGCGGGCGCTCCACCGTGCGACTGGAAATGGCCGGACTACCGGGGAATGAACCAGGCCTTGCACGTTTGCATCACCTGCTCCTCCGTCGGCCCCTTGGCCGCCTTCAATGCAAAATCGGTGGCGGCGGCGGAGGGTCCCACTGTCATCCGCCAGACTTGCCATGCGGCGCCCGCAGGCGGCGTGGAGCGGGGCGCCTCCTTGCCTGCGATCTCCGAACCGATCAAACGAATGCGCCGTCCGGCATCCGTCACCACCAGGATTCCGCCGTGCGGCGAAGCGGGCAGCACGCCCTTGAGGAAGAGTTCGCCCCGGTCTCCGGCGGCCGCCTTTAACGGCGGCGGGGCCGCGGTTGCCGAGAGCCGGAACCGCCCCAGCGTATGCTGCTCAGGCGTGGCCTGCTCGAGTGTAAAAACAAGCTTCGCGCCTCCAGGAAAACGGACGGATTCCCTGGCCTCAAAGATCGCCTCATGCGCCGCGCCTTCCTCCGGGTCAATCTGCCAGCCGGTGGCCGGATTTCCATCCAGCGCCGCGGCCACCGGCCAGCCGCCATAAGACTCCTGCGAAAAGTCCGCGACCGCGTTTTGCAAGGCCACCGGACGTAGGCGCGAGGCCTCCGCCGGCGGCGCGGCGCGGACGCTGAATTCGCTGAGCACGAAATTGCCGTTGACCGCGCGTCCGGGACCGCCCGCCGGCAGGCTCGGGTCCGGCAAAACTTCCAGTCTGAAAGCGGTGATGTTCGTCAAATCCGTATCCGCCGTGATCGTGTAAGTGTCCGGTGTCACGTTTGGGCCGCTGGCCAGCAACGAGAGATCGGCCTGCGGAGTGAGCACCGCTCCGCTGGCCGAGGCCGCGGAGAGGGGTTTGAGAATCTGCCACGGCGAGGGTCCGGGCGCGACGGCCGCCCGAGCCTCCGCCAACGTCAGCGGAATCGGGCGACTGGATTCCGCGAAGTGGTCCGGCATGGGCCGGACCGCGAAATCCCGTTGCAAAGCGGGCGGCTGGCCGGCGGGCACGACTTCCAGCAAATCAACCTCGAAAGGACGCAATGCGATGGCGCCGGTCCCGCCTTCAAGCCGGGCGGGATCGGGATGCCAGCGATAGATGTCCCAGTGGACGCCGTCGGGCAACCCCCACTTGGAGTTCAATTCCAGCGGCAACGTCGCGTCCGACCAGGTGCAGTTGTTCAAGGCCAGAAAGGCCCGTTGCCCGTCCGTGCAACAGTATCCGTACGGCTCCCGCTTCCACGGATTGCCGAGAATGAAACGCGGATTGCCGAAACATTTCGGCTGCGCTTTGAGCAACGCGATGAACTCGGCCAGTTGCTGGCGTTCCGGCGCGCTCAACCAATCGTAATCGGTCCAGATTTGCGCCAGCAGGCTGCCGCGGCAGAGGTCCATGGCAAACCCGTCCTGCCAGCGTTCCTTGCCGATGCGACTGTTCCACTCCCAATCGGAAAGCCAGATGCCCAGCGAGTCTTTGCCCAAGGGCGGCACGTCCTGGCGCCACCATTGGCCCTGATCCAGCCCCACGGTAACTCCGTCCCGCGCGTAAAGCGTCGGCGTGGGGCCGGGGCTGGCGGCTTCCATGGCCAGGCCGGACTCGAAAATGGTGTCCCCGTCCAGCAGCCACCAGGGCGAGCGGTAACCCCAATACAACATGATGAATACGTCCGGATTCACCGCGTCCCAATCGCGCATGGTCTGGAGGACGGCGCTCTGGATGGCCTCGGTCGAATAGACCCCGGGTAAATGCCGATGGTTCGGATTGTAGCAAACGGCATGAAGATTATCGGTCTTGATCAGCCGGACGCCGTTCTGACGAATATGGCAGGCGAAGGCCGTCGAATACATCGTGCGAATCGGGTCCGAGGCCCGGCAGAGGGTGGCATTGCCGTAAAGACTGTCTTCGTAAGCCGGATCATGGGTGAAGTCGTCATGCACGACGGGATTGCCGCCAATGGACCAATCCGCCCACGAACTGTCAATCCACAGGCCCGGTTTGATCCCCATCTCATCGAGCTTGGCTTTGATGTTGGTGAAGCCGTGCGGAAAGCGCACCGGATCAAACCGCTCCAAATCCCCGTCGTGGTCCACCCAGAAATGAGTGTTGCAATAGTCAAATTGATAATGGGCTTCGCGCTGGCCCCGGCCTAGTTTGTCCAGCATCTCCAGCACGTATTTCTCGTTCAGCAGGTACTCCTCGACCTCCTTGCCGTTGATTTCGTTGGCGCCGAAGGAATCATAAATCGCGTACGGTTTGTCGTGCCCCCGCAAGACGCGCCGGCTGCGGCTGCGAACGTGAGCCAGAAACGTCTGGCGGGCCTCTCCCGCCTTGGCGGCGCCCAGGACCGTCTCCATGCACTGGAACCGTTCGTCCGGCGCGAGCCTTTTGCCCGGATACTGGCGCAACAATACGTGCCCATCCTGGCCCATGGCCCAGCCCGACGGATGGGCCAGCCCCATGAAACAGTCATCCCCAAGGTAAACCGGGAAACCCTGCTCCCCATCCGAAACACTCGTGTCCGTCTGGTAGTCGCCCAAGCGGACGTTCATCAGACGGCGCTCGCGCGGCGACTGGTTGCGGACCTCGATGAACTTGTGCAGAACCGGCTCCGCGGCATTCCAACGGTAGGTCACTGTCACCTGGGTGTCGTGCTGTTCGGATTGAAGTTCGACGATGAATTCCCCTTGCCTAGCGGTGGTTTGGTCGCGCGTCGCTGCCACCCGCAACGCCGGAGTGGAGAGCGGAGTGCCGACTGTCAAGTATTGCTCAAATTGGGCCGGCCACTCGTTTCTCCCCGGCAGGTCCTGGGTGACCCCCAACTCGTCCATGCGCGGAGTCCGCGTAATGGGTTCCCGGCAATGAATCACCAGGATGTTGTCCTCGCCGAATCGAAGATGCGGATAAATCTTTGAACCGGGGCCAAGATCAAACTCGCCCGGTTCGCGCCAGCGCCCGGTGGCGTGCCGCGCGCCGACCTCCTGGCCGTTGAACTGGACGTCCATCTCCCGATAATCATAAACGCCGAATCCCCCCAGCGTGAGCGTCAGCTTTTTGTCTTTCGCGTCTGGCGGGAGGAAGACATGGGTCGTGCGCCGGCCTCCCTCATGCTTCCAGCCGCTGATCCAGATGCGCTGGTCGGCCGCGTCAAAGTCCAGGGCAACCTCCGAGCCGAGTCCCAGGGACATTTCACGGCCGGCCAGGTGGTTTTGCCAGGAGCGCGCGCGCAGGCCCTGCGCCGTGTCCAGGATGTAGGCGAAGGCCGGGGATTGAAGCTCGACTTCCGTTCCATGTCGCGCCACCGCGCAACCCGGCGGCTGGTCCGCTGCCTCAGCCGCAGCCAGAAACGCCAGCGGGACCATGCCGGCCACGATGGCCATTGCAGAGATGGCCATTGCAGACTTTGTCATATTGATAAATCACTTGTGTCCTCACTCAATCATGCTATCCACTTGACTTTGTCTTCAAGTGTTGCTCGACAATCTCCTTCACATAACCGGGGATATTCTTTTGAAGCTCGAGCGTCCGTTGTTTCAACTTCTCGTAAACTTCCACTTCTGATTCCATCCACAGAATATCGGCGCGCCGAATTTGCCGCATGGCGACGTGCGTGTAATTTTCTGGAAATGCCCAGTAACAGTGCCGGCAAACGTCGAGCTTTTTCAATTCGAGCCAGTTGAGGCAATGCTCGCAAGACCACGATTTGGCGCGATTGGCCGAACCGCAGAGCAACCTGTAATCCTCCACCGACATTGCAGTGCCGGGAACGTCGCCCAAAACCTCAAATGGAACACGATGGTCAATTTGCAATTCGCGCTGCGGAAAGGGCGTCAGGTAAATCGCGCAACGTTGGCCGTGAAGCTCAGTCAGCTTTTGTTTTAATTCCTTGCCCAACACAGTTCGACCGACCTGGCTTCCAAATCTCGCCTTGCCCGGATCGCCAAAGCGATAAGCGGCGATCTTTCGACCATCGCCGCCTTCGACGCGAAACATCTCGATAGGGATGCCGTGCTCTTTCACATCTCGAACAGCGCGCGGCGGATGGTTGTAGCCGTATTTGTCTTTCAAATCCTGCGTGGTGATGAAACCGTGTTTGAGAATATGGGTGATGACCGTCCGGGGACGTTTCGCTTTGACCGCTTTGCAACGTTTCAAAAACTCTGGAGGAAGTTTCATTTCGGTTTCACCTTTTCCTCCAGCAATGCCAACTGCCTGGCCGAATGGCGCGGGTAACGGCGGGCGAGGTTCAAGGATTCGGCCAGCGCGGGAGACAAGTAAAGAGACTCGATGGTGATTTCCGCGCGTCCCAAGAGCGTGGCCTGCGATGAACGCCCGGCGCGCAGTTCGACATGATGCAGCCGCAAGCGCTCCGGCAACTTGCGTCCATGCACGCGCCCCCCCGTTCGCCCGTCATAGCTGACAAGATATTTGATGTCGCGATAATTGAGCGTTTCCAACACTTCGACAAATTCATCGAACAAAACGCCTTGCAGATAACGCGGATCGCGCTCGCCGCAGACGCCTTGATACGGGGGGTCAAGATAAATGAGGTCGTCGGGCGTGGCGCGCGCGATAATTTCCTTGTAATCCCCGGCGATGCAGGCGGTTTTCCCCCGCAGCAAATGGGACGCGCCGAGAATATGCAGACGCATCGTTTCGGGCAGCGCACCCATGCGGCGATTGTCCGGACTTTGATTGAATTGGCCCTCGGCGTTGTAGCGCACGGAGGCTTTGACGCAGCGCGCCAGCAGATAAAGCAAGCGGTCCGGTTTGCCCGTGCGATTGAATTCACCGCGAATTTTGTCGTAATACTCCCGCCGGTCGTCGTGCTGCGCCCGCCATAGGGTTTCATACTGGCGGGCGAGTTTTTCGGGAGATTCGATGATGGCACGCCACAATTCCACCAACGGCTGATTGAGGTCGGCGATGACAAATCGCTCCGCCAGTCCGCGGGCGGCAGCAGCCAGCGTTATGGCCGCGGAACCAGCGAACGGTTCAATCAAGGTCGCAATCCCCTGTGGAAAACAGCCAAGAATGGCCGGCGCAAGATTCCGCTTGCTGCCTTGGTAAGGAATCGGGTGCGCAACTTTCATACAGGCGCAAAATTAACAAACCATTTCATTTTTGAAATTATTTTCGCCAAAAATCTGGCCGAGCCTGCTTCGGCCATGCAGGCCGGCGCATGGAATTCGACGTCCAACCGCGCTGGCGCTTCAGAACGGATGGGCTTTGAGCAGGTCGGTGATTCTGCCCAGGAGCAGGTCCGGCGCACAACCGAGCACGATGACTATCGCGGCCAGCAACACAATGGCCACTTGCGCCGAAATGGCCGGGCGCGGCCACGCGCCGGAGGCCGCGGGCGCGACAGCGTAAATCTGCTTGAGCACCTGCAGGTAGTAATAGAGCGAGACGGCGCTGGCCGCCACCGCCAGCACCACCAGCCACAGCAGGCTCAACGGCGGCGTGGCGGCCGCCGCAGCGGTGAAGACGTAGAATTTGCCAAAAAAACCGGCCAACGGCGGTATGCCCGCCAGCGAAAGCATGAACACCAGCATGCAAAACGACAGCACCGGCGCGCGCCGGCCCAGCCCCGCAAAGTCCGCCAGGCTGCCGCGCCGTCCGCTCTCCTCGATCACCGCCACCACGGCAAACGCCCCAAGAACGGTGAAGGCGTAAGTGATCGTGTAAAAAAGCAGCGCCGCCAGCACGTGCCGCGCGTCGGCCAGCAAGGCCAGCAAGGCGTAGCCCGTGTGCGCGATGGCCGAATAGGCCAGCAGCCGTTTCACGTTCGTCTGCACAATCGCCGCCACGTTGCCCGCCACCATCGAAACGGCCGCCAGCGCCGCCAGCACCGGCGCCCATCCCGGCAGATAATCGCCCAGGCAAGCCGTTCCGTGCGCGCCGGGAAACGCCGTCATGAGAATTCTGGCCAGCACAAAAAAACTCGCCACCTTCGAACCGGAGGCGATGAAGGACGCCACCGGCGTCGGGGCGCCCTCATAGACATCCGGCGCCCAGAGATGAAACGGGGCCGCCGCCAGCTTGAAGGCAAATCCGATGAGCGTCATGACCAGGCCCGCGTAAAAAACCGGTTCCGCCGGCTGGCCGCGCAACCGGTGCGCGATCATGCCAAGCTGCAGGTCGCCGGTGACCCCGTAAATCAAACTGATTCCGTACAATGTGAAAGCCGCCGACATGCCGCCGAATAGAAGATATTTCAAGGCCGCCTCCGCCGAGGCCGCGCTGCCTTTGTCGAACCCGGCCAGCGCGTAGAGGCAAACGCTCAACAATTCCAGCGCGATAAAAATCAGCAGCAGGTTGTCCGAGCTGACCAGCAGCATCAGCCCCGCCGCCGCCAGCAGCAGCAGGGCGAAATACTCCCCGGCGTGCCGGGTGCATCGCCCCCCCCAGGACAAGACCGCCGCAAAGACCGTCAGCAACAGCAGCGGCAGTTTGAGCCATTGCGTCACCGGGCTGACCGCCAGCATGGCGAGGTGGGCCGAACAGGGCATCAGCGCCGCCCACGCCATCGCCAGCGCGCAACCCAGGCAGGTGATCGCCCCGGCCAGCCCCGCGCGCTGGGCGGCGGGCTTCCCGCCCGCGGCCGCCAGGTCCACCAGCAGCACGAGCAAAGCGGTGGCGACAACTATAATCTCCGGCGCCAGCGCCGGCAGGCACTCGAAGAACGGACTCATCGCGCCGCCCCCTTCCAGAGCGGCTGCAGGAGCGGCGAGTTCAACGCCGGGCCGATCAAGCCGAGCAACAGCCCCGGCCACAGCCCGATGACCACAGTGGTTCCCAGCAGCAACAGCGCGCCGGCGCGTTCGGGCGTGGAAATGGGCGGCAGGCGCGGCACATCGCGCGGATGAACCGCGCCCTCGGCGTAAAAGGCCTTGAGCAGAACCCGCAGCGTGTAGGCGATGCCCACCAGAATGCCCGCCGCCGCCAGGACCGCGAACCACGGGAAGCTCTTCCACGCCCCGACCAGCACCTGCAATTCGGCGATGAATCCGCTGAAGCCCGGCAATCCCATCGAAGCCGCGCCGGCGAGGACAAAGGTCGCGGCCGCGAAGGGCAGGACCTGGTTCAGGTTCATCGGTTGCAGTTCGGCCAATTCCCGCGTGTGCGCGCGGTCATAGACCATCCGGCCCACCACCGCAAAGAGCAGGCCGGCGATGATGCCGTGGGAAAACATTTGAAAGACCGCGCCGCTGAGGCCGATTTGCGTGAGCGTCATCAATCCCAGCAGGACAAAGCCCATGTGGCTCACGCTGGAATAACCGATGACGAATTTGAAGTCCTGCTGCGCCAACGCCGCCAGCGCCCCGTACACAATCCCCGCCACCGCCAGCGCCGCGATGGTATTCTGCCAGGCGTGCAGCCCGAGGGGAAAAAGAATCATGGCCACGCGCAACGCCCCGTAGGCGCCCAGCTTCATCACCACCCCGGCCAGCAGCATCGAGGCGGCGGTGGGCGCGGCCACGTGGCCCGTCGGCGCCCAGGTGTGGAAGGGCCACAGGCCCGCCAGAATGGCGAAGCCGACAAACACCACGGGGAAAGCCCAGTGTTGAAACGCCGCCGGGTAGTGAAACCTGGCCAACTCCGCCAATTCAAACGACCTGGCCCCCGAAACCACGTACGCGGCGATCAGCCCGACCAGCACCATCGCGCTGCCGACAAACGAATAGAGCACCAGCTTCATCGCGCCGTACTCGCGGTTGGTCGAACCCCAGATGGCGATGAGAAAGTACTTGGGAATGATCACCGCCTCGTAAAAAACAAAGAGCAGGAACAGATCGAAGCTCAGGAAAACGCCATAGACCCCGCCGATGAGCGCCAGATACAGCGCGAAAAATTCACGGCTCCGCTCCTCGACGTTCCAGGAAAACAACACGCCCGCCACCGCCGCGATCCCCGTCAGCAGGACCAGCGCCAGGCTCACGCCGTCGGCCGCCAGGTGATAGCGGATGCCCAATTCCGCGATCCACGGCGCGTTGGCGATGTCCGTCAACACTCCCGGTCCGCCGTGGCGCGCGCACTGCGCCAGCCCCGCCGCCGCGCACGCCAGGCCCCCCAACGCCGCCAGCAGCGCGGTCATCCGCGCCGGGCGCGGGTTCCTGCCGGGCAGAAACATCAGCGCGGCCGCGCCCAGAAACGAGATGTAAATGGTCCAGGCCAGCATGGCTCAAAAAAGTTTCATCAATTGCAGGACCGCCGGGTTGGACACCCCTGTCAACAATTGCGGAAAAACGCCCAGCGCGAAAATGAGCGCGATCACCGGCAGCGCCGCCCATCGTTCCCCCGCCGTCAAATCCGGCCAGCCGCTCCATCGGTCGGGCAACGGCCCGCTGAAGACCCGCTGCAGAACCGTCAGCAGAAAAATCGCCGTCAGCAGCAGGCCGAGGGTCGAGACCGCCGCCGCCCACGCCGCCAGCGGCAGCACGCCCTTGAAAATGAGGAATTCGCCGGGGAAGCCGTTGAGTCCCGGCAGGCCCAGCGACGCCATGAGGGTCACGCCCATCAGCCCGCAGAAGACGGGCGCGGCCCGGCGCAGCCCGCCGAAATCGTCCAACCCGCGCCGCCCGCCGCCGCGTTGTTCGATCAGGCCGACGAAATAAAACAGGGCGGAAGCGGTCAGGCCGTGGTTGAACATTTGCAGAATCACGCCGTTGAGCGCCGCCGCCTTGTTGTTCAACCCCTCCGCGCCGGGGCCGGCCAGTTGCGCCGCGGCGAAGATGCCCAGCAGGCAGTAGCCCAGATGGTTGATGGAGGAATAGGCCACCATGCGTTTCAAGTCCTTCTGCGCGAACGCCGCCGCCGCCGGGAAAACAATCGTGGCCACCGCCAGCCACAGCAACGGCGTTTCCAGCGCCCGCATCTGCGCCGGAAAAATCGGCAGCAGGATGCGCAGGAATCCGTACACGCCCATTTTCGACATCGCCCCTGTCAATAACATCGCCGTCCCGGTCGGCGCCTCCGCGTAGGCCGCCGGCAGCCAGGTGTGGAAGGGCACCAGCGGCACCTTGACCGCCAAGCCGAGGAAAACGCCGCCAAAAACAGCGGCGGCCAGTGTTCTCCGGCCCGCGAACAATCCGCCGCCCCGCGCCAGATCGGACAGTTGCCCGAAGTCAAAGGCGCCGGTGGCGGCGTAAATGGCCAGGAAGGCCGCCAGCATCGCCACGCTTCCGGCCATGGTGTAAATAAAAAATTGATAGGCCGCGCCCGTCCGCCGCGGCCCGCCCCAGATTTTGATCAGGAAAAACGCGGGGATCAGGCTCAGTTCCCAGAAGACGAACCAGTGGATGAAGTTCTGCGCGGTGAACGTGCCCATCAGGCCCGCCTCCAGGAACAACACCAGCGAAAAATAGAGCTTCGGGTTCTGCCCCAGGTTCCACGACGCCAGCAACGCGAACACCACCACCAGCGCCGAGAGCAGCACCATCAGCAGCCCAAGCCCGTCCACCGCCAAATGATACTCAATCCCCAACGACGGCGCCCACCGCGCGCGCTCGACATATTGCATCCCGCCGCGCGAAGTGTCGAAGAGCGCCCACAACCCCGCCGCCGCCGCCAGCGTCAACAGGCTGGCCGCAAACGCCAGATTGCGCCCCAGCTTCTGCCGTTGCGGCCCCAGCAACGCCGCCAGCGCCCCGCCCGCCAGCGGCAGGAGGGTCAGAATGGTCAGCAGCGGAATCGAGTTCATTGCGTCCCCCACAGCAGCAGCACCAGCAGCGCGCAAAAGCCCAGGCCGATGATCCGCAGGTATCGTTGCACCTGTCCGTTTTGCACCCGCGACACCCATTCTCCCGAACCGCGCACCGTCTCCGCGCCGGCGTCAAAACCGCCGTTGACCACCTCTTCGTCCGCCGCGCGGTCCAGCCGGGCCAAGGCCAGCGCCAGCCAGGATACCAGTCGCACCAGGCCGCCCCAAACCGCCCGGTCAAGCCAGTCGGAGAAACTCGCAAAGGCCGCCGTCAGCCGGACGACCGTGGCGTCGTAAAGCTCGTCAACAAAAAATTTGCGGTTCAGGCACTTGAAAACCACCGGCTGGGCCGCCTCCAACGGGTCCGTTTCCCGCGAGGCCCGGGCCGCCGCCTTGAGATAAATCCACCCGCTCAACGCGATGGCTCCGAACACCAGGGCCGTCGAGAGCAGCAGGACCGGCAGTTGCCGCGGGGCCGCGATTCTTGACCAATCCAACGCCGCCCGTCCGCCCTCCAGATATGACTGGAACCACGGCCAGGCGGGCGTCCCGAAAAATCCGGCCACCACGGCCAGGCACGCCAGAATCGCCAGCGGAATGGTCATCACGGGCGGACTTTCGTGCGCGTGCCGCGTCTCCGCGGAGGCGGGCGTTCCGAAAAACACGACGCAAACCTGGCGTGTCATGTAAAACGCCGTCAGAAACGCGCCCAGCAACCCCAGAAAGAAAGGCCCCTGCGAAACCGGCCAATGATGGGCCGCGTCCAGTATCGCGTCCTTGCTCCAAAAGCCGGAGAAGAACAGCGGCACGCCGCACAGTGCCATCATCCCCACGGCGTAGGTGGCGAAGGTCAGCGGCATCAATTTCCGCAGCCCGCCCATTTTGCGGATGTCCTGTTCGTCTTGACAGCCGTGGATGACCGAACCGGCGCCCAAAAAGAGCAGCGCCTTGAAAAAGGCGTGCGTCATCAGGTGAAACATCCCCACCGCCACGCCCCCAGCCCCCAGGCCCATCATCATGTAACCCAGTTGCGACACCGTCGAGTATGCCAGGATGCGCTTGATGTCATTTTGGGCCACGGCGATGCTGGCGGCGAAAACCGCCGTCAGCGCCCCCACCCACGTCACCACCTGCAACGCCTCGCCGCTCATCAGCGGATAGACCCGCGCGATCAGGAAAACGCCCGCCGCCACCATCGTCGCCGCGTGGATCAACGCGCTGACCGGCGTCGGCCCTTCCATCGCGTCGGGCAGCCAGACGTGCAGCGGAAGCTGGCCCGATTTTCCAACCGCCCCGCAGAAAATCAGCAGGGAGATGCCGGTCGAGGCGGCCAGGCCGCCGGCGGCGAATTGCTCCAGGCAGCCGTGCCCGCCGTCATAGAGAAGCAACGTGCCCGTCCGGGCATAAAGCCAGAGTATTCCGAGCAAAAAGCCCAGGTCGCCAATGCGCGTGACAATGAACGCTTTTTTGGCCGCCGCCGCCGCGCTCGGTTTCTGAAACCAGAAGCCAATCAGCAAATAGGACGCCAGCCCGACCAATTCCCAGCAGATGAAAAAGAGCAGCAGGCTGTTGGCGATGACCAGGCCGAGCATCGCCGCCGCGAACAACGACATGAAACAAAAGAAGCGCGTGAAGTTCCCGTCTTTGGCCATGTAGCCCACGCTGTAAATAAAGATCAGCAGGCTCACCAACGAGACCATCACCAGCATCATCGCCCCCAGCGGGTCCAGCACCCAGCCCAGTTGCACGGCGGTGTCGCCAAAGTCGAACCAGCGAAAATTGCCCGTCGCCCGCCCCGGTTGCAGCGTCGTCAAAAAAACCGCGCACGATAGCAGGAACGATACGCCGACCGCCCCGATGGCCAGTCCCGCCCCCAACCGCCGCCGTCCCGCCGGCAGCAGCGCCCCGGCCCCGGCGGCCAGCAGCGGCGCCGCCGGTATGATCCAGAGATATTTGACCAATGTCTCCATCCTCAGCCTTTGAGCGAATCCAACCGGTCCACTTGCACCGTGCGGCGATGACGATAAACGGCGATCACCAGCGCCAGCCCCACGGCCACCTCGCCCGCGGCCACGGCGATGGAAAAAATCACGAACATCAGGCCCGCCAGTTCCCCGGCATGAGGGCCGAAACGCCAGAAGGCGATGAAATTCAAATTGGCCGCGTTGAGCATCAATTCCAGCCCGATGAGCACCAGCACGGCGTTGCGGCGGGCCAGCGCCCCGGCCAGACCGACGCTGAAGAGCAGCGCGGCCACGACAAGGTAATTGGCCAGCGGCGTGGTCATCGGGTCTTGGATTCGGGGTTTCGCGGTTCGCGCAGGCTGATGACCACCGCCCCCAGCAGCGCCGCCGTCAGGAGCAGCCCGATGGTTTGGAGCGGCAGCACGTACCCGTTCATCAAGGCCTCCCCGATTTTTCGCACCGGCGCGTGAACCGCCCCCGCCGGCAAACGCACCAGGCTGGGGCTGGCCATGACGGCTCCAATCAGGCACGCCAGGACCAGCGCGCCCACCGGCAGGCCCACCCACCAGGAAGGCGAAGCGATGGGCACGCCGGGGCGGATTTCCTCGCCGCGGGTGAGCATGATCGTGAAGACGATCAAAATCGCGATGGCCCCCACGTAGATCAGAAGCTGCGCCAAACCCACAAACTCCGCGTCCAGTTGCAGGTAGAGCGCCGCCAGCCCGGCGAACGCCCCCGCCGCGCACAACGCGCAATGCACCAGATTGCGCAGCATCATGGCCGCGACCGCCCCGGCCAGCGTCAGCGAAGCGCAGAGCAGAAATTGGATTTCATTCAGCATAATTATACTTGCGGGGCAGCGCCCCTGGGCCGCGCAAAGTCCCTCCCAGCCAGTGGCAGGGGAAAACAAAAAGGGCCGCGCACAACACCCAGCGAATCGGCGCCGCCGCCCCAAACGGCCACGCCCCGCTCCAATACCAGGCCGCCGCCACCAGCAGGTTGACCAGCGAGAGCGGAACCAGGAACCGCCAGGCGAAATTCAACAATTGGTCCAGCCGCAATCGGGGCAGCGTGGCCCGCACCCAGATAAATAGAAAGATCAGCGCGGCGAATTTCCCGCCGAACCAAAGCCACGACGGCGCCCATTCCAGCCCCTTGACCGGCGCGTGCCAGCCGCCCAGGAACACCGTCACCGCCAGCCCCGCCCCCGCGAACAGCCCCACGTATTCGCCCAGAAAAAACAAGGCGTATTTGAATCCCGAATACTCCGTCAGATAGCCCGCGATGATTTCCGACTCCCCCTCCGGCAGGTCAAAGGGCGATCGGTTCGATTCCGCCGTGGCGGCGATGAGAAACAAGAGCAACCCGGCCAGCCCCCAGGGCGTGAAGGCGTTCCACCGCGCCAGCCAGCCGAAGGCGTAGCTCCCTTGCGCCGCCACGATGTCGTTGAGCGAAAGTGAGCCGGCCAGCATCAGCGCCGGCAGGGTGGACAGCGCCAGCGGCACTTCATAACTGATCATCTGCGCTATCGCCCGCATCGCCCCCACCACCGAATACTTGTTCTGGCTCGACCATCCCGCCATGAACACCGCCAGCTCCGAGGCCGAGCCGATGGCGAAAAAAAACAAAATGCCCGCGTCCAGATCAATCGCCGTCATGTTGCGCCCGAACGGCAGCACCGCGAACGCCAGCCAGATGGGCGCCGTCAGGACAATCGGGGCCAGAAAGTGCAGCGCCTTGTCCGCCGAGAACGGCACGATGTCCTCCTTGATCAGCATCTTGACCCCGTCGGCCACCGGCTGAAACAGGCCGCAGGGGCCGACGCGATTGGGGCCGAACCGGTTTTGCATGCGGCCCAGCAGCTTGCGCTCGGCCAGCGTGGTCAGGGCGAAACAAGTGGCAAAAACCAACATGATGCACGCGATGGCCAGCACGGCCGAGACCAGCGGACGGACCGGCACGGGCGCCCACCCCGCCAGCCAGTGGCCGAGCAAAACAAAAATCTGGTCCAGCCGGCTCATGCCGCGGCCCCCTTGTTCGCGGACGGGGGCGGCTTGGCCGCCGGCGCCGGCCCGGCCGCCTTGGCCGCCGCGGCGGCTTGGGATTTGCTCTTGTCCTCCTCCCGGCGCGCGTCAATTTCGGAGGCCTCGGTGCGGTGGAGCTTTTGAAAGTAATCGTTCGGCTTGGCCAGTTGCTTTATGCCCCAGAGCAACCCGCCGAACCGGTCGTCGGTGCTCAACTCGAACACCTGGTCCATTTTGATCGCGTCAAACGGACAGACCTCGACGCATATCCCGCAGCTCATGCACACGGAAATATCAATGTCAAACACCTTGGGATGCAGTTGCATTTTGCCCAGGTAATCCGGCTTCTTGGCCATGTCCTTGACAATGTAGATGCACTGCGGCGGGCACTCCTTTTCGCAGATCGTGCAGGCGGTGCAGCGCAGCCCCGCCGCCGCATCGCCCCCGTCATAGACCAGAAACGGTATGGTGCGGGCGTTTTCCACCGGCGGCAGCGTCTCCTCGGGATACCGCACCGTGGTCAGCCGCTCCTTGTCGTGGTAGCTCCCCGCCAGATTGCGCGCCGTCTCGATGAGTCCCTTGATGATTCCCACGCCATTCATCAGCGATCCACCTCCCCCAGCACAATGTCGACGCTGCCCAAAATGACCACGGCATCGGCAATGGTACCGCCCAGGCACATGTCTTCCAGGATCGTCAGGTTGATCAGGCTCGGCGGACGGATGCGGTAGCGATAGGGATTTGGCCCCCCGTCGCTGATCACATAGAAACCCAGTTCGCCCTTGGGGCCTTCGATGCGCCCGTATGCCTCCCCGGCCTTGGGCCGCAAGTTGCGCAGCTTGGCCTTGGGGTCCAGGATCGGCCCGCCGGGAAGGTCGCGCAGGGCCTGTTCGAGAATCTTCAACGATTCCCGCATTTCCAATATCCGAATCATGTAGCGGTCAAACGTGTCGCCCCGCTCGCCCATCGGCACTCGAAAATCCATCCGCCCATACACCCCGTACCGGTCCACCTTGCGAATATCGTAATTGACGCCGCTGGCCCGCAGCATCGGGCCGGTTATGCCCGCGTTGACCGCCAGTTGCGCGCTCAGCACGCCCACCCCCTCGGTGCGCGCCCGCACAATCTCGTTGCCCGTCAGCAAGGCCTCGAATTCATCCAGGAACCGCGGGTAACGCGCCACCACCCTCCGGGCTTGCTCGATCCAGCCCGGCGGCAGGTCGCAGCGGCAGCCCCCAAAGCGCATGTAGTCGCACATCATCCGCGCCCCCGTCAGCGACTCGAACAGGTCAAGAATTTTTTCACGCTCGCGGAAGGCGTACATCAGCGGCGTCCCCGCCGCCCCCATGTCCTGCAAGAGGAATCCCGCCAGGCAGGAGTGGTTGATGAGCCGGGTCAACTCGGCCAGGATGACCCGGATGTACTCCGCCCGTTCCGGCGCGGCCAGCCCGGCCAGTTTCTCCACCGTCAGCGCATAGCCCCAATTGTTGGTCAGCGAGCAGATGTAATCCAGCCGGTCGGTGTAAGGCATCGAACCCAGGTAACTGCACTTCTCCCCGATCTTCTCGTGGTTGCGATGCAGGTACCCAAACACCGGCTTGAGCCGCACCACCGTCTCACCGTCCAGGGCCACGTCCATCCGGAAAACCCCGTGCGTGGACGGATGCTGCGGCCCCATCGAAACTTCCAGCAACTGGTGGCCCCCGGCCGCTTCTTCCGCCGCCGATTGGCTCTGGAGCGTCGTCATGCCGCCGGTCCTCCCGCATAATGCCGCCGCGCCCGCTCCAGCACTTCATCGTGCGGCGTCGGCTCGTATTCGTAGTCGTCCGGCTCCACGTAATCCTTGCGCATCGGATAATCCCGGAACTCCGGCCACATCAGGATGCGGCGCAAGTCCGGATGGCCCTGGAAAACGACGCCGTACAAATCGAAAATTTCGCGCTCCTGAAACTCGCAACTCCGCCACACCGGCGTCAACGAGGGCAGCGCAACGCGGTCGCCGCGGTTTTCCGTGCGCAGCCGGATGATCACCGGCCCCTCTTTGCGGGCCATGGAGTAAAGGTGATACACCGCCTCCAGATAACCGCCCCGCTTGCGCTCGCGAACCTCCTCCACTTCCTTCTCCGCGCCGTCCACCACTTTCTTGACCTTGACCTTTTCCTTCACGGTTGTTTCCGGCCAATCCACGCCCGTGGCGTTGGAGCAGTAGTCCAGGCGCAATTCCGCGTCATCCCGCAAAAACTCCGCCGCCGCCCGCGCGTGGCCGTTGTCCAGCAACAGGGACGGCTGGCCCGCCGGGCTGCCGTTGGGGACGATCTCCGCCCGGACGCCGGGCACGGCGGCTTCCAGCCGCGCTTTCAATTGTTCGAGCGATTGCATGGCCGCCTCATTCGTCGCGCGTCATCGGCGGCGGCCGCCAGACCGCCGGATTGTTGGGCGGCGCCAGATCATGCTCGCCGTAATCGGGCACTGGAAATTCGCCGGGCGCCTCGCCATTCAGATGGCGCGGCCGGTCCGGGCCGGTCAGGCGCTGGTTTGCGATCTTCTTTTGCAAAGTCATCAGCGCGTGCAGCAAGGCCTCCGGCCGGGGCGGACAACCGGGGATATGCACGTCCACCGGAAGGTAGCGGTCAATCCCCTTGAGCACGTTGTAGCCCTCCTTGAACGGCCCCCCGGAAATGGCGCACACCCCCATGGCGATGACGTATTTTGGCTCCGGCATTTGATTGTAAAGCCGCACGATCTGCGGCGCCATCTTCTTGGTCACCGTCCCCGCCACGATCATCAGGTCCGCCTGCCGCGGCGAGGGCCGGAAGACCTCCGCGCCGAACCGCGCGATGTCGAACCGCGCCATGGACGCGGCGATCATTTCGATGGCGCAGCAGGCCAGCCCGAATTGCAGCGGCCAGAGCGAGTTCTTCCGGCCCCAGTTGTAAAGCTCCTCTAGCGTCGTGGTCACCACGCCCTGCCGGCTCAGTTCGCTGCGTAGTCCTTCATCAATCATACGTCCCGGCCTGATGATTATTTCCGCGCCACCACCCCCTTGACGCACAGCCAGACCAACCCTTCGGCCAGCAGCAGAATGAAGACCAGCATCGCCGCGCACGCCCCTGCCGAAAGACCCTTGAAGGCCGCCGCGAAGGGCAGCAAAAACACCGTTTCAACGTCAAAAATCAGGAATACGATGCCGTAAAGATAGTACTGCGATTGGAACTGCAGCCACCCGGTCGCCTGCGAGGGCAGGCCGCACTCATAATTGGCGTTCTTGACCCGGCCCGGTTTGCGCGGCGAATACGCCCGCGCCCAAAGCCAGGCCATCGCCAGCGGCGCGAGGGCAAAAACCACCCCGGCCAGGGCGAACAGCGCCAAAAACGAATAAGGACCCAACTTCATCTCGTCCGTCTGAATTGCCCGACAACGCAAGTTTTGGCAAGAATGAAACACCGCCATTTGCCCGCCCGTGGCAAACCCGCCAATTCTTGCCAAGCGTTCACCAATAAACGGTCGGAATGGGTCGGGGTGGAAGAGAACCGCAGATGGACACTGATGAACACGGATTCTACGGCGCAAAAAAGCGATTTTTTCCGTGCTCCTTCCCGTCACTGTTCGGTGGCTCCATCACGCCACACAAGACCACAATGGCAACCGCGATGCCTTCCAGCCGCTGACGCACGACTGCCAGAGAGTCTGCGCGACCGGATTTGCCCATGGTTGCGTTCAGGCTTGCGCGGAAGTGGCGATGAATAGCGCGAGGTAGGGCTGGTAAGCATATTGACGATTGCGCTGGCCGCCAGTCTTTTCGGTAAGTAGACCTAGACCATTAAGTTGTTCCACGAGCTTATTAGCGGTTGCGAACGCACAGTCGAGGTGCTTTTCCACAAGCCGGACTGAAATTATCGGCTGTTGCAGCAGAAAGTGCAACAGACGTTGGCCCAGAGCGGCATTTGAAACCTTGTCCAGCACCAAGCCTCTGTGTTCTTCTTGCATTCGGAGGATGGCGCGTGCCTTGTCTGTCGCCGAGTTGCTGACTTGAGCGACCCCACGGAGAAAAAATTTAAGCCAGCCTTCCCAGTTTCCCTCCATCCGAACCGCCATCAACCGATCGTAGTATTCCTGCCGATGAAGCTTGAAGAAGTGGCTCAAATACAACATGGGCCGTTGAAGAATCTGACGATGGCAGAGCAAGAACGTGATCAGAAGTCGCCCAACTCGGCCGTTGCCGTCCAGAAAGGGGTGAATCGTCTCAAATTGGGCGTGTGCAAGGCCAAAATGAATTAGCGGAGGCAACGATTCCGTTTGATAGAGGAACTTCTCAAAATTATCGAGCGCGATCATCATTTCATGCGCAGGCGGTGGAACGAACGTCGCCTCGGCCAGGGTGGAGCCTGGCGGTCCGATCCAGTTCTGCGTCCGCCGGAACTCTCCGGGTTCGCGCTCATTGCCTCGCGCGCCGGTCAAAAGTTTCTGATGAATCTCGCGTATCAAACGCAGGCTGAGCGGAAAGTCGGCCAGCCGCTTTAAGCCATAATTCATAGCCTGGACGTAGTTGACAACCTCGCCAATGTCCTTCAGTCGCTTGGTTCCGTCGGGGTCTGCCTCAAACTGTAGCACTTCCTCAAGGGTACATTCCGTTCCCTCAATTTGCGAACTCAGGAGCGCCTCCTGCCTGACGTACATGGCGACGAACAAATCGGGATTCGGAACGAGGGAACTCACCCCGTCCAATCTACCAAGGTTCACGTCAGCGTCTGAGAGGAGCCTTGACATTTCGCGATCGAATGTGACGGGCGGGTCGGGAGGCAACGGCGCTGGAATGAACGCGCGGTACCCCGTCTCTTGTTTTACGTAAACGCCAGATCGCATAATAAACTCGCTCTCTGGAGCCTACTGTTTTAACCCCATGACATCAAGCGGCATTGAGGCCGGTGCCGGTGGCCTCAGTACCGGAATGTCCCACTGGGGGGACTCTGGAGATTTCCTCTTCAAACATCCTCCTTGGAGGGAGCAGTGTACGGGGCCGACGAAGGCTCATCGTCACCGTCACCGCTTGGAAAAGGTCCAATTTCATCGGGATAGCAGTAGTCGTCCAGCGCCAAGCGCGACGGCGGAAGCTGCACCGCCTCTTTCGCCGACACTTCCCGAACTCCCCGCTTGCCGAGGGGCAAGTTTCTGCGCCCAATGACACCGCAAAACCGCCCCGGCTTGGGCTTGAAATCCGCCATGTCCTTCTTTTTCGTCCTCTGGGTATGGCTCAAGTTCGTCCGTTGGAAGGCAACCACAGATTTCACGGCTGGCACGGACAGGAAGCGACGGGTCTTCCATCCGTGAAATCCGGGAAATCCGTGGTCAAAAATCCCCTGAAAAGCGCGCAACCAGGAGGAGTGAGAACCGCAAGACACCCGGAATACAGGAAAAGGATGGGCGGAAATTCCTCCCCGTTCCACTTCTGCGTCTTCCCGTGTTCTCCGGTCAATTCGGGCCTGAATCACTTCGTGGTAAAGTCGGCGCGCCGCGCCGACCGCGCCCCGGCACAGCATCCCCCGTTCCAATTCCGTGGTCCGCGGTGAATTTATGGAAAAATAAATCTTGTAGTCCCACTAAACTATGGTAATATGGAACCTGTGCGGCGCCCGTGCGCCTGTTCTTTGACATTTTGCGGACCTCGCGGAAGGGATTTCCCAGGGCCTGCGGCCGGAAAACGGCGGCGGGATGCTGGAGGCACGGGCCACATCGCTCCCACGCGATTCGGAGCCAAATCGCCCGATGTGCTTCCCCTCCAACGTCCTGCCTCCGCCACCGGGGATGCACTTCATTTCTTTGTGCAGCCTCTCCTAATCTTAATCCTAATCTTAATCTTAATCTCCTCTTTTGGATTAAAACCAAGCTGCGGCCTCCATCGCGGCCCCAACCGCAAAAAACAGCGGGATTAGCACCTATTCGCACCAAATCGCACCAAATCGCACCTAAAAAAATTTTGTGCATGGCAAAAAAGAGCCACTTCGGAGCATTTGGAGACGAACCCGCCAGAGCGACCAAATCCGACCGGAAAGATGTTTTACTGAGAAGTCCGTGGCATAGACTGCACGCGGGGCCAGAGAGTAGCCGCGAAAAAGCGCAAAAGGCGCAAAACCACAAGACCTTCTGCGCTTTTTGTGCCTTTTTGCGGCCATTTAGTTCTGTTCAGTCCTGCGGTCTCCCCTGTAAACGCGCTTTTTGTGTCCTTTTTCCTTTGCGGCAAGAGCCTTTGGCCGCTTCTCCCCTCCCTGGCTCATGGGCTGTTGTCCGCCCGGATCGAAACCCGCACGCTGGCGTTGCGGGCGCGGCCCTCGGCCCAATGACGCAGTTGGCCGATCTGCTCGTCCATCGTCCGGGCCAGCGGCACTGTTTGGGCCAGCGCCGCCAGGATGTCTTCGCTCGTCACTTCCCGCCGGCTGTAAAAGGCGTCGTACAGCGCGCTGTTGACCGCCTCCTCGATCTCCGCCCCGCTGAAGTCCCCGCTGGCGGCGGCGCACGCCGGGGCGGCGAAGGCCGCGGGATCGCGGCCGCGCCGGGCCAGGTGAATGCGGAATATTTCCTCCCGCTCCTCCGCCTCCGGAAGGTCAACAAAAAAGATTTCGTCCAGCCGCCCCTTGCGCAGCAGTTCCGGCGGCAGGTGCGAAATGTCGTTGGCCGTCGCCACCACGAATACCGGCGCCGCCTTCTCCGAAAGCCACGTCAGAAACGTCCCGAACACCCGCGCCGTCGTGCCGCCGTCGGCCACCGCCGATCCCTGCGCGCCGGCGAAGGCCTTGTCAATTTCGTCCACCCACAATATGGCCGGCGCGACCGATTCGGCCACGGCGATGGCCCGGCGCACGTTCTCCTCGGAGGAGCCGATGAGGCTGCCGAACATCCGGCCCATGTCGAAGCGCAGCAGGGGCAGTTGCCACTGGGTCGAGACGGCCTTGGCGCACAGGCTCTTGCCGCACCCTTGCACGCCCAGCAGCAGGACGCCTCGGGGCGCCGGCAGGCCGAAGGCGCGCGCCTCGTCGGTGAAGGCGGCGGCGCGCTTGTTCAACCAATCCTTCAAGACGGCCAGCCCGCCGACGTGGGAAAAACTCTCCGTCGTCGAGCAATACTCCAGCAGGCCGTTCTTGCGGATGATCTGCTGTTTCTCGGCGAAAACCTCGTTGACATCGTCCCCGGAGAGCCGCTGGCTCTTGACAATGATTTTGGCGAAGACGTTTTCCGCCTCGCCCAGCGTCAGCCCCAAGGCCGCCTGCAGGAGCCGTTGCCGGCCCGCCTCATCCAGCTCAATGGCCACCCCTTTGCGGTCCCGGATTTCCGCCAGGATCCGGTCCAGCAGCGCGCTCAAGTCCTCCCGCGCCGGCAGCGGAAAATTCAGCACGGTGATTTCCTTTTCCAGCTCGACGGGCATTTCCAGCACGGGCGAAACCAGCACAATGGTTTTGAAACTGTCCTTCAGGTGCAGGGCGATGTCCTTGAGCTTGCGGATGACCGCGTAATGGTTCCGCGCCAGGAACGGGTGAAAATCCTTGAACACAAATATCGCCGGCTCGACCTGTTCGATGACCATGTCCAGCGCGGCCAGCGGCTCCTTGGTGGCGGCGTTGCGGTTTTTCTGGGATTGAATGGACGTCCCGGCCGGCATCAGGCCGGTGGTGCAGCTCCACTCGAAAACCTTCTTGCGCCGCTGGCCGGCCACGGCCATGACCGCCTCTTGCGCCCGCGTTTCCTCGCTCGAAATGACGTAGAGGATCGGGTAGCGCGCCCGCACCAGCAGTTCCAGTTCGGCTTGAAAATTCATCGCGGACATGGGCCGTTCAACCCAGCAGCTTGCGCCACCACGGACGGCGCGCCGGGGCCGATTGGGCGATGGATTGGCTCAGGCGGCGCACGATTTCCGGCGGCACGGCCGTTTGGGCCGCGTCGTGCCGCAGCAATTCCTCCGCGGTCTGGAATTCCCGGACGCCGGCGCGGGCCGCCTGCGCCTCGCCGGCCTGCTCCTGATGTCGCCCGGCCGAAAATTTGTCGTGTTGATTCATCTTGACGTTACTCTGTTTTGGCGAACAGGGCGGCAAAGGCCTTGCGCGCGCGGAACAACTTGCCCCGCACCGCGTCGGCCGACTGGCCGGTCAACGCCCCCACCTGTTCATAGCTTAGTTCCTGGTCGCTGACCAGCAGCAACAGCAGCCGGTACTCGGCCCCCAACCCGTCCAGGGCCTGCTGGATGCGGGCGCCCAATTCCTTGGTTTCCAGCACCCGCAGCGGCGAATCGCCCCCGGCCGCCCGCTCGCAGAAATCGCTGTCGCTGCCGGGCAGCACGTGCCGCTCGTGCCAGGCCTGGCGCATGTTCTTGCAATGATTGATGGCGATGCGATAGAGCCAGGTGCGCGCCGCGGCCTGGCCGCGAAATTGGTCCAGATGCCGCAGGGCCTTGAGGAAGACGTCGTGGGTCGCGTCCTCGGCCTTTTGCGGATCGCCCAGGAAGCGGAGAGCCAGGTAGTAAATGGCGCGGCTGTGGGCCGAATAGAGGGCGCCCAACTCGGCCGGCAGCAGTTGCGTTCCCGCCGCCTCCGGGGATTGGGATTCCGCGCAGGCCTGGTTCATGGACAATTCCACCAGCCATTAGACAGCAACGCCGGCCTGATGTCACGCCGCTTTGGCGGGCCGCGTTTTCCTGATCCTAATCCTAATCTTAATCTTAATCTTGATCCGAATGAGGAGATTATGATTAAGATTAGGATTAAGATTAGGAGAGGTTACCCAAAAAAGTGAAACGCGCCTGCCCGGAGGATGGCCCAATTTGCGCGATTGACACTTTGCGCCCTGCCGGTATCTTCTCACACTCCGAGGCGCGGATTCGCCGCGAGCGGGGGTGTTGCTCCCCGAACACCGGGGCGACCTTGATAAAATAATGACATGAAACGCCAGTATCAACCATCGAAAATCCGGCGCAAACGCCAGCATGGCTTCTTGAACCGCAATTCCAGCAAAAGGGGCCGCGCCATCTTGCGCCGCCGCCGCCGCGTCGGACGCCGTCGCCTGACTCCGGTTTAACCCCCATGCCCGGCACGCCCATCGCCCGCCTGCCTTTTCCCCGTTCCAGCCGCCTGAAACTGCGGGGCGACTTCGCCCGCGCCAAGGCGCGGGGACGGCGTTTGGTCTGCGGCTGCCTCATCGCCAACGTGCTCCCGCGTCCGCCCGGCCAACCCAGCCGCCTGGGGGTCGTCACCAGCCGCGGAATCGGCGCCGCCGTCGCCCGCAGCCGCGCCCGCCGCCTCTTGCGCGAGAGCTTCCGCCTGCATCAGCGCGACTTGGCGCAGGCGGTGGATTTGGTGCTCGTCGCCCGCCCGTCCATTGCGGGCAAAAAGCTCGCGGAGGTGGAAAGCGACTTGATGCGGGTCCTGCGCCAGGCGCGGCTGGACTCATCCGGCGCATGAACATCGTCCAATTCAGCTTGGTTTTTCTCATCCGCCTTTACCAAAAGTTGGTCTCGCCGCTTCTGCCGGCCATTTTTGGGCCTTCGGCCTGTTGCCGCTTCACGCCCACTTGTTCGCAATACGCCTGCGATGCCATCCGCCTCCATGGCGCCATTCTCGGCGCCTGGCTGGCCGCCCGGCGGCTCGGCCGTTGTCATCCGTGGGGCGACTGCGGCGACGATCCCCCGCCGTCCGCCCCGTTGCAACGGAAAAGCGCATCTCGTTTCCACGGGTTCCGCTTTCCGTCTCGTAATCCTAATCCTAATCTTAATCCTAATCCTGATCCCAGTTGCGCGGAAAAGATCAAGATTAAGATTAGGAGTAAGATTAGGAGAGCTACCCAAAACAGTGAAGTGCGCCTGCAACGGAAACGCCGGCCTTTGAAGGCTCGCCCATCGGGAATTTGTCATGGATCGTAAGTCTCTCATTATTCTGGCCGTTGCCGTCTGCATGGTCCTGCTCATGTTCAGGCTGGTGGACCATTTCTTCCCCCCCAAGCCGATGCCCCTTCTGCCGCCGCAGGCCACAAACATGGAAGCCGCGCTCTCCAACGCCCCCGCGGCCCTCCCGCCGCCGGCCAGCATCGCCCCCGCAACCGCGCAAACGCAGCCGTCGGCCCCGGAGCACATCCTGACGGCCTCCAACGCCGATCTGATCTGCTTTTTCACTTCCCGCGGCGGCGGCTTGAAGACGGTGGATTTAAAGCGCTATCCGGCGGTGATCGGGCGCCGCGCCGCCCCGTTTTCCGAAACCAATCTGGCCTCCCTCAATCATAACGCCCCGCTTCCCGTGCTGGCCGTGGTGGGCGACGGCCTGACGGGAGACGACGACTTCACGCTCACGCGCGCCGACGGCGCCCTCCGCGCGGAGAAACTCCTGGCCAACGGCCTGCGCGTGGTGAAGGAATTCGAGATCGGCGCCAACCACCTTCTCAACGCGCGCCTCTGGCTGGAGAACACTTCCGCCCAGCCCTTGAACGTCCCTTCCCGCCAACTGATCGTGGGCACCGCCACCGCCATCGGCCCGCTGGATGATCCGACGGCCATGGGGGCGTTCTGGTACAACGGCATCAAAGCGCAGGACATCAAGGACAGTTGGTTTGCCAACCGCACCTTGGGCTGCATTCCGGGCGTGCCGCGCGGCCAATACCAGGAAGGCGCCGGCAACGTCGTTTGGGCCGCCGTTCACAATCAATTCTTCGCCCTGGCTGTCATCCTCACCAATCCCGCCCCCGCCGTCGTCATTGATAAAATCCGCGTGCCGGCGCCGGACACCAACGGCCCGACCAACTCCATGACCGCGCTCCTGACCAACGGCTACCAGACGGCGCTGGTTTATCCGGCGACCAATCTGGCGCCGGGCCAAAGCCTGCAAACGGCGTTCGTCATCTACGCCGGTCCAAAGGAATACAAGCGCCTGGCGGAAATCGCCCAAAGAATGGGCAATGACTTGGACGCCATCATGGATTTCGGCGGGGTCTTCGGCTACTTCTCCAAGTTGCTCCTCATTTCCATGAACGGCCTCCACAACATCGGCCTGCCCTACGGCCTGACCATCATCGTCATCACCATCATCATCAAGTTCCTCTTTTGGCCGCTGACCAACGCCAGCACCAAATCGCAAAAACGCATGCAGGCCCTCCAACCCCAACTCAAGGCCATCGCAGACAAGTACAAAGACGACGCCGCCAAGCGCAACGAAAAGACCATGGAGTTTTACAAGCAGCACAAACTCAACCCGCTGGGCAGTTGCCTCCCCACCTTGCTGCAAATGCCCGTCTTCTTCGGCTTTTACTACATGCTCCGCGGGGCCGTCGAACTGCGCGGCGCCCATTTCCTCTGGGTCTTCGACCTTTCGCAGCCCGACACCGTCGCCTCCCTCGGCGGCTTCCCCGTCAACCCCCTGCCCTTGATCATGGGGGCGACCCAACTCTGGCAGTCCCACATGATGCCCCCTTCCCCCGGCATGGACCCGGCGCAGCAAAAGCTCATGCGTTACATGCCCCTGCTGTTTATCATCTTTTTTTACCGCATGGCCGCCGGCCTGACCCTTTATTGGACAGTCCAGAACCTTTTGAGCATCCTGCAATTGAGACTGACCTCCGCCTCCGGCGACCCGGCCGCCGCGCCCGCCCCCCCGGCGCCGGTGAAGAAAAAAATGTAGCCCCCGCCCAACGGTTCGCCTATAATGCGGCGGTAAAGAAACATTTTGCACACTATGCCAGCACAAGCCAAAGTCATTCTCGAAGAAATCCTCAAACGCCTCGGTTTCGAAGCCACCGTCGAAGAGCATCCCTTGGACGACGGCGTGTTCCTTGACGTCAAAGCCGACGATACCGGCCGTTTGATTGGCCGCCAGGGCCAGACTTTGTCGGATTTGCAATACATCACCAACCGCATGCTTTTCCAGCAGGACCAGGCCATTCCCAAGGCGCTCATTGATGTCGGCGGCTACCGGGCCAAGGCGCGCGAGGCCCTGGTGCAAAAAGCCCAGGCCGCCGCCGAAAAGGTCCGCCGCTGGGGCGACATCGTGGAACTGGAGCCGATGAGCGCCTTTGACCGGCGCATCATCTATAATTCCTTGAAAGACGATCCGGGCATCGAAGCCGCCAGCGTCGAAGTCGAGGGCACGACCAAGAAAGCCGTGTTGCTCCGGCCCAAGCATTGACCTGCGCCGGGCGCGCGACGTCCTGGAGCGGGCTGCGCCAGTTCCGCCTTTCGGGCCTGCCCCATGCCCCGCGTTGCTGAATTTTACCTTGCGCCTCCGTGCGCCCGTCCGTAGATTGGTTTCTTGAGGCTGGGGTCGTAGCTCAGTTGGTAGAGCACCACAATGGCATTGTGGGGGTCAGGGGTTCGAATCCCCTCGGCTCCACCAGCCTTATTGTCAACTTCAGCGTTTGGCATTGCGTCAACTCCGCCGGACGCGAGTCAAGAACGCACCCGCAGTTGGACCGCAAACTCACCGCGCAGGTGGTCGCCATTGCTGATGGTCGTTTCGCGGAACGGGCAGCGCCACAACAGGTGGGCCGCCACGCCGCCGGGCACCAGGGCCGCGCGAAAGTGGGCCTCGGCGTTGGCGCGCAGTTCCAGGCCCGAGCCGTCCTTGGCCGCCAGGGCGGCCTCATAGACGTTATATTTGACTGATCGAAAATCGGCCGTGCCCAATTCCGTCTCGTCCAGCGACCACGGCCACAAAGGCCGCGCGTTCCAACGGGCCGGGCCCCACTTCGCCGGGCGATGCGCCTGGGCCGCGCCTTCGATGCGGGTGATGCTTTCGGCGGGGAATGTGCCGCCCCATTCAGACCAACGCCGCCATCTGACTTCATCGCAGGCGGACTTCAGTAGAAAGCGGATGCCCGCCTCGCGCGTGTCCGTTGGGCTGCCGGAATAGGCGTAGTCGCAGGAAACAACGCCCTGGCCGGTCTTGTCCATCAACCATGAGGTGGCGCCGGCAAAGTCTTTGTAGTGGTCATGGACGGTCAGGCGCAAGCCCGCTCCCTCGTCCTGGACTTCAATTTTCTCAAACACGCGGCCTTCATGTTCCGGCAGCGCGGCGTAACGCGGAGCGCGCCGACGAAAATCGCCCCAATCATAGCGCGTCACGTGGACGGCGGGGAAGCAAATAACGGCGCACGTGTGACGCGGATCGCTGGCGTCGAAATCGCCCTTCTCACGGTCGAACACGGCAGTGAATCCGTCCCCTTGAATGACGATTTTCCGGCCGTCGTCACTCCACTTGGGCGCGCCGGCGGAAGCCTGCGGCAAGACTTCGGATTTCTTATTGCCCAGCCAGACAAAGGCCTCGTCAATCAATTCGCCCGATGGTTTGGTCACACGCAGCCGTATGTGGCTGCCCCCGGCCGTTCCGTCCGGGACGGGAATTTCAAGTGCGCCCTTCTCGCCGGGGGCCAGACGCGGATGAAGCTCGCCTTTGTGCCGGTTGATTTGCCAGGAAAACTTAAGTTCGCTGAAATCGGTGAACATGTAACGGTTCTCGACCGGCACGCGGACGGATTTTCCGCCCGGTGTAAATTCCGGGTGGCGCGTCTCCAGCCAAACCGGACTGAAGACGTGGCGGGCGAGAAACCATTCCGGTTTGGGGCGGCGCCAGGAATCAATGAGACCCCAGAAACCATGATGCCAGGCATAGCCCGCGTGTTTCGTTTCGGAAAAGTAAAAGGCGTCGTCAAGCGCAGCCCAGATAGAACCGCCGATCACGTGATCGGAATGTTCCATGAAACTCCAGCCGCCCGGACGCAACAGCGGGCCTCCGCCCCCGTCGCGGTCATACTCCTTCGTTTGAGCGAGGCCAAAGGCCGAATCCGGTTCAGCCTGGCCGAAGCCCCAAAGTTCCCGCAGGCCGGGGTCCACGGCCACATCGGTTTGTTCGTGCGTGATTTCAAAATAATACTCGCCCAGGTACACCGGGCGCGAATCGGACTCGTACCCCTGGTCATACGGCCAGGCCGCGTAGTGGTTGTTGGCGATGTCCGTCACGCGGCCGTAAGGCCTGCCTTCTTGATCAGGATTATTGAATGTGGTCGGACGGGTCGGATCCAACTGGTGGCACATTTTGGTCGAGTAGTAAAATTCCTGGTTGAAAAAGGATTCGTTGGCGATGGACCAAAAGATGACGCTCGGATGACTGTGGTCGTAATCAATCATGGCGGAAGTCGGCCCCAAGACAGCCTCCTTGTCGGCCGCGTCATCGGTCGCCCGCTCGTTCCAACAAACCGGCGCCTCGACCTCGACATACATGCCGAGCCTGTCCGCGGCGTCGAGCAACTCCGCGTTGGGCGGGTAGTGCGAAGTGCGGATGTGATTCAAATTCGCTTCCTTCAACAATCGCACGTCTTCCTCCGCGTGGACCATGGTGCCGGCCCGGCCCGTCAGCGGATCCGTCTCGTGATGGCACGCCCCGGCCAATTTGACGACGCGGCCGTTGACGCAGAGTTGCCGGCCACGAATTTCAATCGTGCGGAAACCAACGTTGCGCTCGATCCGTTCCAACGTCCGGTCATGCTGACGCAGCTCGATGGCCAACTTGTAAAGATTCGGTTTCTCCGCGCTCCACAGTAGTGGTTGGGCCACTTGCGTTTCGTAGGCCACGTCAGTGGTTTCCGCAAATGGCGGGATCGCCTGCCGGGTAACATAGGACCGGACCAAATTCCCGCGCGGGTCCCGCAGTTCAATGAACAACTCCAAGTCCTTCTCCGGCACGGCCCCTCCCTCCACCACCACGTTCAGGCGCAATTCGCCGTCCCGATAATCCTTGTCCAGGCCCGCGTCCAGATGCAGTCGGGAAATGTGAGTTGGCGGCAGGGCGAAGACCCGCACCGCGCGATCAATCCCGCCCAGATTGTGGAAAGCGTAACCCGAGGAGATCGAGAACTTCTCCGACAATGTGTCCACCTTCATCTCCAAATCAAGCCGGTTGAACCTCTCCAGTGCCACAGTGTCCGTAATATCCCACTCCACCGGCGTGAATAAGTTCTCGCTGTGGCCCAGTTTGTGGCCGTTGAGCCAATAAGTCGTGCCGGCATGAATGGCATCGAATCTGAGAATGACGCGGCGGCCGGACCAATTTTTTGGAACCGCGAATTCTTTGGCCATGGCGACGGTTCGATCCAGTGGAACATCAAATCCCTGCTGCAACCACTGCCCGGGAACCTTGATGCTGGACCACGCCGCGCTGTTCAAGGGCGTCTGCCGGATGTCCTGCGCGGGCGCCGGGTTGATCCGCCAGTCGCCATCCAGCGAAATGGAGTTGGTCTTGAGTCCCGCCGTACTGACAGGCAACGGACGATAATGGACCGGTTCAAAAAACAAATTCGCCGCGCTTAAGTTGGTGCCGATGTGGTCGCCATTGTGACTCATCGTCAAAGTCCACTTGCCTTGCGGTGATAGCGCCTCCATCTCCTTGCGGCTGAAGCTGAATGTTCCTTCTTTGCCCGCTGTCGCAGTCAAGGTGCCGGACTCGCCCGGAACCGAGAGCGTGATTTCGGTCCCCGGCAGTCCCCGATGAGCCGGGTCCACCGCCTGCCCTTCCAGGCTGTGCGTCAAGCCGGTGAGGAAACCAAACTGAAGGCTGTTGGTTGGGGCGGCATTGGTCTGGAGTTGATGGTTCGGCGCCGGATCGGCCGCCAACACAGAGATCGTTACTCCCGCGAGAAGCAAACTGAAACGAATTGGACGCATAAGTGTGTCGTAACTCTCACTGCGCGAGGCCTCAGTCAAGGCAAAAGCCCCATTTAATGGCCACAAGTTTATCCGCGTGATGAACCGGGCACGGGCAAAACTCAAAGTCCAAAGTGGCCCCCGGCCGACAATTCCTTGAAAGATCGGGACAAAAGGGCCATACATCCTCCCCGGAGACGAATGAAAGCGAAAGACTTGACGCGATGATTTTCCGTTCATGACCGCGCCGCCCCACGCCAACGACGCGCCCTCCGTTTGGGAGCCTCTGCGCCGCCCCCTTTTCCGCAATCGCCTCCTGGCCTCCATCATTTCCAACACCGGCGGCCTGGCCGCCCTTCCGCCGCCGCACTCAGGGCGCCTTGCGCAGAATGCTGTCCCGTTGCGCCCAGGCCGGATCGGGCCGGGGATAATCCAGGTTGTAATGCAGCCCGCGGCTTTCGGGCCGTTGCAGGGCCGAGGTGATGATCAACTCGGCCACCGTGGCGATGTTGCGCAATTCCAGCAGGTCACTGGTGACGATGAAATCCCAGTAATACTGCTGGATTTCCTCGCGCAGGTTGGCGATGCGGCTGCGCGCCCGTTGGAGGCGCTTGTTGGTCCGCACAATGCCGACGTAATCCCACATCATGCGCCGGATTTCGTCCCAGTTGTGATGGATGACGACCAGTTCATCCACGTTGTGCGCCTGGCCCGATTGCCAGTCGGGCAGGGGCGGATCGGGGCCTGGATCGGGATTCTCTCCGGCGCGGGCGGCGGCGCGATGGGCGCAAACCAGAGCTTCCAGGAGCGAATTACTGGCCAGCCGGTTGGCCCCGTGCAACCCGGTGCAGGCCGCCTCCCCCACCGCGTAGAGGCCCGGAATGTCCGTCTGCCCGTCCGCCGTGGTCACCACTCCTCCGCACTGGTAATGAGCCGCCGGCACGACCGGGATCGGCTCGCGCGTGATGTCCAGGCCCAGCTCCAGGCAGGTGGCGTAAATGTTGGGAAACCGCTCGCGCACGAAATCGGCCGGCTTGTGGGTGATGTCAAGCAAAACATAATCCGCCCCGCTCTTTTTCATTTCGTTGTCAATTGCACGGGCCACGATGTCCCGCGGGGCCAGCGACTGGCGGGGATGGTACTTCTGCATGAAAGGCGCGCCCGTGAGGTCTTTCAGCACGCCCCCCTCCCCGCGCACCGCCTCGCTGATGAGAAAGGACTTCTTCTTCGGATGATAGAGGCAGGTGGGATGAAACTGGATGAACTCCATGTTGGCGATGCCCGCCCCCGCCCGATAGGCCATGGCCACGCCGTCGCCGGTGGCGATGTCGGGATTGGTCGTGTAAAGATAGACCTTGCCGCATCCGCCCGTGGCCAGCAGCACCGCGCGGGCGGCGAAGGTCTCGACGCAGTTGCGGTTTTTGTCCAGGACATACGCGCCCAGGCAGCGGTTGGGCGCGCCCCGGTTTCCCGGCAGCTTCTGCGTGGTAATGAGATCAATGGCGATATGATTCTCAAAAATCTCGATGTTCGGATGGTCCGCCACGGCGGCCAGCAGGGCGCGTTCGATCTCCCGTCCCGTCACGTCCTTGGCGTGGAGGATGCGCCGTTTGGAATGCCCGCCTTCGCGGCCCAGGTCCAACTCGCGCAATCCGTTGACCTCCCGCTCGGAAAACTTCATGCCCAACTCCATCAGTTCGGCGATGCGGGCCGGCCCCTCCTGGACGATGGTTCGCACGACGTCTTCATGGCACAGCCCCGCGCCCGCTTCCAGCGTGTCGCGCACGTGGCTTGCAAAGGAATCCTCGCGGCTGGTGACGGCGGCGATGCCGCCCTGGGCGTAATTGGTATTGGACTCGGCGCGGGATTTCTTGGTGACAATGGCCACGCTGGCGTCCGGGGCCATTTTCAGGGCGTAGGAAAGCCCGGCGATCCCGCTGCCCAAAACCAGGAAGTCGAATTTCTTCATCGCAGCAACCTGATCAGAAATTCGGCCGCCGCGGAGACGCCGAAATGGCGGTCGGTGTAATCCAGTCCGGGCGAAGCATCGTGCGTGACGTCCATGCGATCCAACGCCGCCAGCCGCCGGTCCGCCTCCAGATTGGCCATCTCCCGCGCGCGGGCTTTTTCCAGGCCGCCGGTGCGGATGAATTCCACGATGCGGCGCAGCTCATCGCGGTCGAACCAGGTGCCGTGCTCGCGGCAGACTTCCACGATGACGTTGGAAATATTGGCGAAGTTGACCCGGTTCATCAATTCCCCGCAGACCGGGCAGGGCAGGTAGCGGATTGGCTTGGTGATGTCCACGCCGGTCTCGGGCGGCAGCAGCGTGGCCATGCCCAGCACGGCCGCCTGCTTTTCCTGGTCGGCGCAGATTTGGCGCAGGGTTGCGGCGTCGGTCCAGATGCCCTCGCACCGGGGGCATTCGCGCAGATTGCTGCCGCCGACGGTGACCGCGTTCAACTCCGCGCGGCAACTGGGGCAAAGCTCCTTCGCGGCCGGTTCAGCGGAATCCTTCCGCTCAAACCTGGCGCCGCAATGGGGGCAGAACTGCTGGCCGACGAACATCATGCCGAAGCAGGAAGGGCAGGCCACCGTGGCCAGGCGCGCGCCGCAATGTTCGCAGCGCGTGGCCTCGCTGGTCGCCGCCGCGCCGCACATCGGGCAATTTAAAGTTTCAGCCGGCATAGGATTTCAGTTCATCGCCGTGGCCGATAATGTGCCCGGATTGGCCTTCGGCGTCAATTCATTCGATAAGCCGGGGCGGAAGGGGGCCTTTCAGTGCAGAATGCAGAGTGCAGAGTGCAGAGTTTCAAGTTCTGAATTCCGCCGTCAACCTTCCGCCTTTGGCTTTTACGGCCCGTCCCACCGTTACGCCAGGGAGGACGAGGCTCTTCCGAGCCGTCAGGTGGCGCCAGAAGCGCATGGGAGGGTGTCCCCCCACCGAAAGTTACCGTAATTTACCGTAAGTTACCGCAACTTGGGGCGTGAGATGGCCCGTGAGGGGCTGGCAAATACGCTTCATGGCCGTATCCTCCCGGCCCCAAATGACTGCCTGGATGGCCGATGGGCCGCCGTTTGCCGTTAAGCGCCAAGTTGCATGTACCTGCATGTACCTGCATGTACCTGCGACTTTAACGTTATCGGCCAAGCTGAAACCACCCACAGTTTTGGGTCTTTTCGACGGCTTTGGGGGCGGCCTTCCTGGCAGGGGGTTGGTTGCGTGAAATTCACGCGCGTTCCAAAGGCCCCTTGCCACTGACCACTAAACACTAACCCCTTGCCACTCTTTCCGATGCCCCCTTCCCGCTGCAATATGTCAAAGAACAGGCGTTAGAGCGCCATACACGGGCCATATTACCACGTTTATGTGGGAAGGCAACAATAAGTTTTTTTGCTTCGGAGATCGAGGCCGAAGGGAGCGCCCTCCCGGGGGCCATTATCGCGGTCAAGCGAGTCCGCCGCCCGGAAAGCGTGAAAGCCAGGTCAAGGGGTCTGAACGACTGGGGATAATTGAACCGAAGAAGAGTTGATCGCCGGTGAAACCGCAGAGCACGAAAAAAGGGAATGATTTGAGATTTCTCCTACGCAGTTCAGACACAACCGAGGAAATGGCCTGCACTCGTTGGCGAGGATTTAACGGCGTCCAATGCTTGATAGACCTCGTTGCGGAAGCGTACAGCCAGACCTTCTGAAACCTGAGAATACTCTGCCTCGAACCGGCGGATGTCCCCGGCGAATTCGGGGTGAAACAGCACCTTCATTGCAAAGCGGCGCGGAGTTCTTCTTCGGTCAGGCCTTTGACACGCCCCGTGGCGAGGTCCTCGATGCGGCGAATTCCCTCTGTGATCGCCTGGTCCAAGGATGCCGGCACGACGACGCTCTCAACCAGGCGGCGAGCCAAATCGAGCCGTTCCTCGGGCGGCAATTCAAGTGCAATCCGGGCTAAATCTGCTGAACCCATGCCTCAATCTGACATGGCAGTTGCTCCCATGCAAGCGTGAATGGGAGGGGAAAATGAACCGCGGCCCCGCCTGCGCCAAGGCTACGGCGCGCCGGGCCCGCCTGCGCCAGGCTTCCGCCTTTGCCAAGGCTACGACGGACAAGTCGGCGGACAGGTGGACGCGGATAAACGCGGATTTTTGGCTTTCGGCAAGGCGCAAGCCGAGAGGAGACATGGACATGATAAATCCCGTTCGCCCTGGTCTTCTTTGCCAAAATGGGCGGATTTTCACCGAGGTAATTTGTAAGTTTCTGCCGTTGTGCGGGTTATGGCTATGACCCGGCGGGAAATCGCATGTTGATCAGCAGAGCGTTGGCGGTCAAAATCGGAAGGTCACGAACGGAGAAATCTTCGTCATGGGTAACGAGAATCAGCTTTTCGCGTCCGCAGACTTCTGCGATCAGAAGGTCATTAAAATCGTGTCTGCCTGATTCAAAGTCTGTCAAAATGCCCTCAATATCGAGCGATGCAAAACCCTCGTCCACAGGGGTTGCAGCTTGAAGCACTCGCCGCGCCGCGTCGGCTACAGCTTTTGCCACCTTCCTGAAAGGGGGGGATTTTCTAAAGTATTTGAAGCGTTTCGGGGCTGCGTCCTTGGCCACTAACAAATTGTGAGCAAGCCGACAATAGCGATAGATGAACTCTCCAAGAATGGTGCTGCTGACGTAGATTTTGCTCTTGGCAGAAAGAATGTTTTTGAACGCAGCCGAATACGCTGAATAAGTGTTCGGAACGCAGTGCGGGCAATAAAGGAACAGCCAAATGTTCGTGTCCAGCAAAAGCCTGTCGTTTGCGGTGAAGCTGTATGTTTCGATCCGTTGGGCCGTCATGGCTCACTCTCCCAAGGTTTCCCCAACGATTTTTTTCACCTGATTTGGGTTCTTGAAATACTGCTTTGCTGCCTCGACGACCCGCTTCACCAGTTCAACATCATCAGCGGTCATGTCGGACACTGACAGGCTCCCGCGTATTTTCTGCTCCGAAAATTCCGCGTAAAGCTGCCCAATCGCCGCGTTCAGGAAAGCAGATGTCAGACTTTCAACATTTGAAAATGAAAGGCCCACGTGTTTCCCCGCATTCAGCGCGGCGGCAATTTGATCGTGAACTTTCTGTCCGTCACTGGAAGCGACACACAGTTTGCTTCCGACCACTTCAAAAACTTTGATGGCGATAGTGTTATTCATTGCGTCTAATTCTGGATTTCAAAAAATATTGTCCAAATTCTGTTCCGATTGCAAACAATAGGAGTGGCGGTCCGCCGCGTTTATCTCCAAATTCACCACCGTTCCCGGAAACGGCTGCTGGAATCTTTTAGTCCTAACCGCTCCGTTTGCAAGTTCCCAGTATCCAGCATCTGAGACGATCTGGATTCGGCCTTTGTTCAAGGCCACGAAGTCTCGCAGCAATTTCAGACCGAGTCCACCGGGAATATTGCCCGTTTTCGTGGTGTTGTTGCCCTCCGTCGCCCATTTTATGGCTTCTTCCGGTGTTAAATCGAGGCCGCGCCTTTTTTTGATGTTCTCCTTCATTCCGATTCCGAGGTCTGCAATGGAAAAGTCCAAACGCTGACCTTTCGGGAAAAACTGGCCACAGGCAAAAATCCCGAGTTTGGTCTCAGCGTGGATAACGGCATTGCTCAGAATCTCAAATATGCTTTCCCGAAACTTTTTTTGCAGCCCGATGGACATATCGGGCATCCCTTTCCCCACAAGATGTTGCTCGATATAGGCGGCAAAGTATCGTTCGTCTTTGGCCTCGAACCTCTTATATTCGATAGTTGTTTTGTAAACGTCCGCGCATTTTGCCACGCCATAGTTCATCAAAAAACCGTTTTTGGCCAGGATGGTTTTCACCTTTGGCGTGAGATTTTCGAGCTTTACTGAGTTGAGACCGCGGCTGGTTTTATACAAAATCGCGCCGAAAGGAGCGCACATGTTTCCGTCGAACCAGGTCGCCCCACTCATGTCGAGATCGATCGTTTCAAAATGCACATCGCGAACTCGGGCATGAAGGTCCGTTAATTGCGCAAAGCCGTCGAAATTGCTGTGAATTGGCTGAAGGGCAAGGTTCACAGGATCATTCGTGGTGGTTTCGTCGTGCCGTTCTCATGGTGCCGCCCGCCTTCACAGGTGTCGGCTCACAAGTAATACAGCAGGCGGACTGCGGTGTCAGCAGCAATTTGCAGAAAACCGGTGGGTGTTTCATACGCCTTTGCCCGTCCAGAGGAAATCGCCGTTTTCTGCTGCCTTGGCCCGCACGCGGGCGAATTGGACGATTTCCTCCATTGAAGCGCCCTTGTTGCGGAATTCATAAAGTAGGGCCTCGCCCAGCAGGCAGTAATTCCAAGCCCGGCCGCTTCGATCTTCCGGGGCCAAAGCGTTCAATCGCTCGCACCAAGCCACCGCAACGGTTTCCCTGGCAAGCAATACCACACCCTGCAATCCAAGCGAGCCAAAAATGCGGACAGGTTGGCGGGTGAACCTGCCGTCGCTAAAGCTTTGGCGGGCAAGGCGGCGTTCCTGTGGAATTGTCCAAGAATTAAGTTGCGGCGGGATTAAGATTGAGATTAGGAGTGAGTGGCCAAAAAAGGTGAAACGCAACCTCCATTCGGCATGATCGGACCCGTCATCAACGCGGCGGGAATCGTGGCCGGCGGCGTGTTTGGGTTGGCGGCGCGGAAGCCGATGGCGGCGAATTACCAGTTGGCGCTGAAAATCGTGCTGGGGGTCTATACGCTCTGGTTCGGGCTGAGGCTGGCGTGGGTGAGCGTCAACGGCAGCTTGCGCCAGGTGTTCAAGGAACTGTGCATCGTCGTCCTGGCCCTGGCCCTGGGCAAATTGGCCGGGAAGCTCATGCGCCTGCAAAAGCTCTCCAACTCCATCGGCCGTCATGCGACGCGGACGCTGGCCGCGCCGACGGGCCAAACGCGGTTCAACGACGGGTTCCTGCTGGCGACGGGGTTGTTTTGCGCCGGGCCGCTGGCCCTGCTGGCGTCGGTGCAGGAAGGGTTGACGGGTTTTTCGCCGGTTTTCGTGGTCAAGGCCGGAATTGACGGGCTGGCCACGTATGCGTTTTGCGCGAAGTTCGGATGGGGTGTGGCGCTTTCGGCCATTCCGGTGCTGGGCTTGGAGGGCGCGCTGGTGCGGGGGGCGCAGTGGCTGGAGCCGGTTTTGCGCAATCAGCCCTGGCCATTGCTGGACGCGGTCAACGCCACGGACGGTCTGCTGATTTTCTGCGTGGCGATGATTATTTTGGAGTTCAAGAAGGTCGCGGTGGCGGACTATTTTCCCAGCCTGGCGCTGGCGCCGTTGCTGACATGGTGGCTTTGGTGAGGAGTGCCAGGCGGCGGTCATTTCGTTCCCAAGATCACGGCTCGGCGGGAGCCTCGCCCTACCCGTAGGGAGTTACGGCTCGACGGAGTCTCGCCCGACCGTGCGTAATCGCTCGTGGAGGCGGGCGATGGCCCAGCGGGCGTGTTCGGCGACAAGGGGTTCGGGGTCCGCGGCGGCTCGCTGCAAGGCGGGCAAGGCGCGTTCATCGCCGCAGTTTCCCAAGGCCACGCACACGTTGCGCAGCAATCCGCGCCGCTTGGCCCGGCGGATGGGCGTGCCAACGAAGCGCCGTTGGAAGGCCGATTCGTCCAGCGCGAGCAATGCAATCAAGTCCGGCGCCGCCAGGTCGGGGCGGTAATGGGGACGCATCATGGCCCCTTGGCGCGCGAAGCGGTTCCACGGGCAGACGGCCAGGCAATCGTCGCAGCCGTAAATGCGGTTGCCGATGGCGGGGCGCAACTCCTCGGGAATCGCCCCCTTCAGCTCGATGGTCAAATAGGAAATGCAGCGGCGGGCGTCCAATTGGAAGGGGGCGGTGATGGCGGCTGTGGGGCAGGCCTGGAGGCAGCGGCGGCAGGAGCCGCAGCGGTTTTTTTCCGGGGCGTCAGGCTCCAATTCAAGCGTGGTGATGATTTCGGCCAGGAAAATCCAATTGCCCAATTTGCGGCTGATAAGATTGGTGTGTTTGCCGATGAACCCCAGGCCGGCGCGCTGGGCCAAATCCCGTTCCAGCAACGGCCCGGTATCCACGTACCAGAGCGAACGCGCGCCGCCGGCGGAACTGACAAATACGGCCAGGCTTCTGAGCCGCCCGCCCAGGACCTGGTGGTAATCGGCAAAGCGCGCGTAACGGGCGATCTCGCCCGCCGCGCCCGCGATTGGCGTGCCGTTGGCGGAGGGGGGCGTGTAACTGGCGGCCAGAGTGATGATGGTTTTGGCGGCGGCCAGGATTTGGGAGGGGTCAACGCATTTGCGGGCGTTGCGGGCCAGGTAATCCATCTGGCCGTGGAAACCGGCGTCGAGCCAGCGTTGGAAGTGGGCGGCGTGATCGGGAGGGCGGGCCGAGGTGAAGCGGCAATCATCAAAGCCCAATTGCCGGGCGTGTTGCTGGATTTGCGCCTTCACCGGCGGGCCAAGTGGAATTGGTGGAGCACCTGCTGGGCGACTTCCTTGGGGGAGCGGAAGCCGGTGTGAATGAGCACGTCGGCTTGGCGGTAGGCCGGCACGCGGGCTTCCAGCAGTTGGCGGATTTTGGCCGGTGGATCGGGTTCCTGGAGGAGCGGCCGGTGGGTCTGCGTCCGCACCCGTTCCCAGATGGTTTCCGGGGAGGCCCAGAGGCAAACAACCAGGGCGTGGGACTTGAGGCTGGCCAGATTGGCCGGATTGACCACCAAGCCGCCGCCGGTGGCGATGACGGTGTTGCGGCGCGCGCAAAGGGAGTTGACGACGAGCTGCTCGTATTGGCGGAAGGCGGCCTCGCCCTGCCGGGCGAAGATTTCCGCGACGGATTGCCCGACTTCATTTTCGATCAGTTCATCGGTGTCAACGAAGGCGAAGCGGAGATGTTCGGCGGCCAGGCGGCCGACGGACGACTTGCCCGTGCCCATGAAACCAACCAGGGCAAGATTGAAAATGGCGCGCGGTTGGAGAGGATTCAAGGTCTCAAACTTTCCCCTTCACCATCGGCCCATTGGCGGCGCAGGTCAAGCGTGAAGGCGCTTGAAACGGCCAATCGGAAAGGATAGACTCAAACGATGATAACTGCTCGTAATCTCAAAGAGCGCATGAACGCGCAGCCGTTCAGACCATTCCGTCTCTGTCTTTCTGACGGCAAAACATTCGACATCACCGATCACGACATGGCCTGGGTCAAAGCCGTCACCATTGAGATTGGCATCGAACTGAACGCCGCGGGATTGGCCGTCAATACCGCCGAATGCGCCATCCTCCATATTACCAGCATTGAGGACGTTCCGACCGAGCAAGCGGCCTAGCTGACCCTGCCGCCACCGAGGGCGGGAATGCCAACGGAGCGCGGATGGCCCGATACAAAATTTTTCTCACATGGAGCGTAAGATTGCAAAACAGCGCGGCGCGGCGGTCATGATTCTGGGCGTCGGCTCCTTCGCCCACAGCGTCGGGCAGACGTTGAAAGAGAGCGGCGCAACGGTCTCGACGTATCTGACGCGCGATTACGGACAATTCCCGCCGTCGCTGGCCGGGCCAACGTTTTCCCGCGAGACGTTTCCAAGCCCCGTCCCGCTGATTGGCGAGCGGAAAATTGCTTGCGTGATCCCGCAGTCCATTGACTGGGCTTTGCAGCCCTGGGCGGAAGAGTTGTTGCGTTCCCGCATCCCGATCTTCAGTCCGACCGGCGAGGCCATGCGGATTGAGCGGGAGCGGGATTTTGCGCGGAAACTGTGCGCCGATTTCAAGATTCCCTTTCCGCGGGCGCACGTGGCCTCGAATCGCATCGAGGCGGAAAAGATTGTGGCGCGGGATCCGCGGCCGTTCGTCCTCAAAAACCCGCTCTGCTCGCCGACCAGTCCGATGCACACCATCCTTTGCGAAACGGCGGCCGACACGCGCGCCTGGCTGCGGCAGGTGAATTACGCCGAGGGTGTTTTTCTTCAGGAATATCTCGGACGGGCCGAAGCCGGACACATCGTGCTGGTGAGCGGCGGCGAGATTTACTCGCTGGTCACCAACCAGGAATACAAATACGCCTTCAACGGAAACCAGGGCATCGTCGCGGGGGCGCCCCTGGGCGGATTGGTGGAGAGAGACCCGCATGACAAATACGGCCTGGCGCGACAACTCATTCATCCGCTGCGGCCGTGGTTGCGCACGGCAAAGTTCAACGGGCCGTTGCAAGTCACGGCCGTCAAACGCGGCGGCCAATGGCACGTCATCGAATACAATATCCGCATCGGCGTCACGTCCGGACCGATGATTCTCCGAATGTTATCCAATGCGGTGGAGACGGTGTGGCGAACGGCGCGGAACAAGAAACTCGAGCCGCGGTTTGACGGCGAAACCAACTTCGGCTGTTCGCTGACGCTGGCCGGCTACGGCTATCCGTTCACGCAAGTGTGCGGGCCGCCGTTTCCAATTGACGTGAGCGCAAAGTTCGATTGCGACGTGTGGTGGAACGAAGTCGCGCCGGATAGCGAGGGCCAACTCACCGCCACCGGCCACCGCGTGGCGGATGTCGTGGCGCTGGCCCCGGCGCTGGAGGCGGCCATCTTCAAAGCCTATGCGAACATTCGCAAGATTCGCGTCCTCGGCGGCTATTTTCGCACCGACATTGGCCAAAGCCTCTGGCCTCCGGGAACGGTTTGAAGCGCGTCAGAAAAATGGACTTTAATTCGACAACTTTTCCGCCGCGGCCCGCGTGGACTGAAATAGATCTCGGCCGCCTGCGCCGCAATCTCCAGCTCATTCGCCGCGACCTTCCGGCCGGCGTCAAGCTGCTGGCCGTGGTCAAGGACGACGCCTACGGCCACGGCGCGCTGGAGGTGGCGCGCATCGCGCTGGAAGAGGGCGCATCGTTTCTGGGCCTGAGCACGCTGGAAGAGGCGATGGTTCTGCGCGAGGCCGGCGTCACCGCGCCGTTGCTGCTGTTCGGCCAAAGGCAGGAAGCCGAGTTGCCGTGGTGCGTGGACCATGACTTGACAGTCTGTGTCAACGAAGCGCACATCGTCCGCCAACTGGCCCGCGCGGCTGCCGCCAGGGGCAAGCGCGCGCCCGTCCACGTGAAAATTCACACGGGCATGAGCCGCTACGGCGCGCGGTGGGACGAGGCGCTGCCGCTCATTGAGTTGATTTGCGCGGAACGATCCCTGCTGCTGGAAGGGGCGATGACGCACTTCGCGCAATCGGATGAAACGGACAAGACTTTTGCCCATCTCCAGGTTTGCCGCTTCGACGAAGTGATGCGGGGCCTGGCTGAAAGGGGCGTGCGCGTCAAATACCAACACCTTTGCAACAGCGGCGGCTTTCTGGATATGCCGCAGGCCCACCGCGACATGGTGCGCCTGGGCATTTTGATGTTCGGCGTCTTTCCATCCAGCGTTTGCCGCCGCCTTCCGGGCCTGGCACCGGTCATGTCGGTCAAAGCGCGCATCGCGGCCATTCAACGGCTCGAACCCGGCGAAGTCGTCGGCTACGGCATGCGATACACGGCGCGCGCGCCCCGGCGCATCGCCGTGTTGCCCATCGGCTACGGCGACGGTGTTCCCCGCGTGCGCAACCAGGGCGGCGCGCTCATTCACGGCCGGCGCGCTCCACTGCTGGGCGGCATCGCCATGGACGCGCTGATGGTGGATATCACCGACATTCCCCAGGCGCAGATGTGGGATGAAGCCGTCATCATGGGACGCCAGGGCGATGAGGAAATCACGGTTCACGACGTGGCGAAGCTGAAGAATTCCGTTTCCTACGACGTGCTGGCAAGCTGGCGCTTGCGCCTCCGCCGCCAATGCGTGGAGGGCGAACCCAAACCGGCGCCCGCGCCCACGGCGGCAAATCAAATCCAGCAAGGGGCGGCGGCAAAGTGAAACTCCTTTTCTCAGAGCAGAAGTCCGACTACGGCCACTATCAATTCCCCTACGCCGTCTGGGCCGTGCCGGAAGCGGGCGAAACGCCGTCGGACATTTTCAACGCCGGCTTTCTGCCCTCCTCGCGCCAACTGGACCGCTTTTATCTCTGCCGCCAGGTGCGCGTGACGCTGGCCCGTTTCAAGCCCTCCTCCGAGAACCGCCGCATCCTGCGCAAGGGCGCGGGCGTGGAGGTCCGGCTCGTGCCGCGGGAGAAATATGACTACACGCCGGAGCGCCGCCAGTTTTTCAAAACCTACGCCGACATCAAATTCGGCCGGGACGTGATGCCATTCGAGCGGCTGGATTCGCTGTTCGCTTCGCCCATCATTTCGCACCTGCTGGTGTTCACGGACGCCGGGCGCGGCGGCGAAATCGGCGCCGCGACGCTTTACGTCGAGGGGACGGACCTGGCCTATTACTACTACGCGTTCTACGACCTGAACTACTACGCGCGCAACCTGGGCATGTTCATGATGACCTCGGCTGTGGCGCTGTTTGCCCAACGCGGCTTCGCCCATCTCTACCTCGGCACGTGCTACTCGCAAAACGCGCTCTACAAAACGCAATTCGCCGGCGCGGAATTCTTCAACGGCTTCCGCTGGTCAGGCGACCTGGACGAACTGAAGTTCATCATCAAGCGCGACCAGAAGGAACTGGACCGGCACCTGCTGGAAACCGAGGAGTTCCGCGACCAATTCTACGGCGGGAGTCTGGAAAAAATCACCAACGAGAGCCGCTTCCGCGTGAACGTCAGGGCGGAGGCGTCCAAATCTTCCGCCGCTTTGGAAGGCCCAAACTAAACAGGTCCTTAGCGTCCGCGCAAAAATAGCCTCCGGTTTTGCCAGTGCCCTTTTGACCAATCCCGTTTCGGAACACGTCAGAGTTCGAAAGCGCTGATTGCGAATTGGTCATTGAAAATTTGGCATTTGCAATTGCGTCCCGCCTCCCCGGTTGCTCAATGGCCAATTACAAATTCTCAATGACCAATTCGCAATGGCCTTCGAGAATGCGCTTCCAGGTCGCCACCTCGATAATGTTAGAATAGCGCCTCATTATCGGAAGTTATTTTTGCACGGACCCTCACGGGGAAGCCAGGCCATTGCGGACGGTCTGGACGAGCTTCTGCGGGGGATAGGGCTTTTGCAGGAAGTTGACGCCTTCCTTCATCTCGAAACCCTTGCCCATCAACTCCGCGCTGTAACCGGTGGTGAAAATAACCTTGAGGCCGGGATTCTCCGCCTTGAGCTTTTCCGCCAATTGCAGGCCGGAAATGCCGTCGGGCATGACCATGTCGGTGAGCAGCAGATCCACGTGCGGTTTGGTTTTGGACCAGAGTTCCCAGGCGGCCAGGCCGCTGGAGGATTCAATGATTTCATAGCCGCCGCGCTCGAGCACCTTGCGCACCAAGGCGCGCAAGGTCGGCTCGTCTTCCACGACCAGAATGGTCTTCCTGGCTGGCGCAGCTCCTTCCATCGCGTATTTTGTGGTCTTTTTTCACCCCCGATGGCAAGCCTTTTCTGGATTCTGCGCGCCTTTTTTTTGATGGCCGGGTGGCGGAAGGGACCGTGCCATCGGCTTCAATTTAGGGGAGATATTTCCATTGCCTCGGCCTGCTCAGGCCGGCTAGAGTGCGGGAACGCCCCAGATATTGGGTCCATTGACTCGACGCCTATGAAAAAGACCGTGAACACCGCCCGCGGGACACGGACCAAGCCGGCCGCCGCCGGCAAGATTCATCCCATCGTCATCTATCCCTTCAAGCAGCCGGACCATTACTCCGACTTGGAGGCGCTTTACCGGTTGGTCGCCCGGCTGGCGTCGGAGCCGGAAAGTTACGCCCGCCCCATCACGGTCATGGACCGCAAGACGCACTTTGCGATGGAAGGAGATGGCGCGTTCCTGGATTTCAGGCGCAACACCATCGCCCGCCACTCGGAGATTCTGGACGCCTGGTGCGTGGATACCTGCCAGATGTGGTACGCCGGCCTGGGCGCCGCCTTCGAGCGCGGGAGGGCGGATGACGTGTATTGGTTGATTCCGGGCGACTTCAATTACGGGGCCGCCGCGGGCCAGGAAGTTCTGGGCGGACTGCACGACCTGCCGGAAATCATCCTGGAACTGGACCAGGACGTGTGCGTCGGGGAGATCGCCGCCGACCACAACAATTCCAAATGCCTCATTGACACCTACGGAACCTTCGCCCTGCTTTACACCTGGTTCCCGGCCGAGGCGCGGGCAATCCGGCAATTCACGGAACGGCCGCGCTCGGAGTTTTTCGCCATCCGCCACGGCTTTTTGCGCGAGACGCTCACGCAGCGGTGGTATCCGTACGAACAAACGATGGTCATGCTGTTGCAGGCGGTCTTCGGCAAGAAGCGGATCAGCCGCTTCCTGGTGGGCAATATCTCCGACCTGCCGGAAGGACGCGAACCGCTGGCCCTGGCCACGCAACAGGTCGAGCGCGCCGAGCGGGTCCTCAAATCTGTCTGGCTGGAGCGCCACCCCTCGAGCGGGGATTGGATGGAAGAATACCTCCGGCTGGAGGCCCAGTCCGGCCAGGTGCGGCGCGCGGCGTTGACGATTTTGCAGAACCTCTTGACGTAGCGGCGGCGAATGGAAAAAATTCTTCGTTTGCATGTGTAGATCCGGATTATGAGTTCTCTCAGTTATCAAAAGCCGCTCCACGCCATCAATTTCATCTGCCACGCGCCGAAGGCCTCCGCCGTCAGCGTGGTGGGCGATTTCAATCATTGGAATCCGGCGGCCCATCCCATGAAACGCATGCCCGACCGTTCCTGGCTGCTGACAGTCGCCCTCAAGCACGGCCATCATCGTTACGCCTTCCTGGTGGACGGCGTGCTGAACCTGGACCCGCACGCCCAGGGAATCACCTGCAACGACAAAGGCGAGCGGGTGTCGCTGGTGCCGGTAAGCTGACGAACTTCCCGGAAGCGCGCCCGTCTCGCGCGCGGTGTTTGGCGTCCTGCCCAAATCCCGGTCAAGAGGGAGCTGGTTCTTGCAGCGCCACCAGCGCCCGCCGCAACAGTTGTCCCTGGTAAGTGTAGCCCGGCGCCAGCGTTTCTCCCACCAGCGCGTTTTCGCCCGGCGCCGCGTTTTCCCGGAGCTGGTGCAGCTTCGGATCGAACGGTTCGCCTTCGCGCTCCGCCATCGGGGCCAGGCCGACGCGGCGGGCGGCGTCGCGGCAGCTATTCTGGAACTGGGCAATCTGCCCGGCCAAGGCCGGCTGGCCGGAACGGCAGGCCGCCCGATTGAGCGCGAAGACGTGGTCCAAAATATGAATGACAACCTGGAGCCACTCCGCTTCCGCCCGGCGCAGTTTTTCCGCCTCAACCCGCAAGTGGGCCTTCTCGGAATCGTTGACCTTTTGCAGAAACTCGCGCATGGCCTTGGCCTCGGCGGCGACCGATTCGGACACGGCCCCGGCGGCGGCGACCGATTCGGCGGCTTCCCGCTGGTATTCGCGCCACTGGTTGGTGGCGCCGACGACCTGGGCCGCCACCTGGTCAAGTTTTTGAATTTGATTCACCGCGTCCGCCAGCAGCCGGGCCTGGGCCAGGGCCTGATCGTCCTGGTTGCGCCGGAGAAAGGGGAGCAGGCCGCACCCCGCCGCCGCCGCCGTGCAGGCGATCAAGAGCATCGCCTCCCACCAAAGCAACGGTTTATGTCCCTGGCGCAACAACAGGAAGGCCAGGCCCAGAAAGAGCGCGTCCGCCGTGACGAACGGCCAGAAGGGCAATTGAGATTTCGCATCGGTCATGGGGGTAGATTAAGTTCAAAGTTCAAAGTTCAAAGTGCAAAGTTCAAGCCGGATGAAATTGTTTGATTTATGTTGCAAGAGCGTGAATGGTTTGCGCCCATGAAAAGCAGCCATCCATTCGCCGGCTTTCTCATCGCCATCGAAGGCATTGACGGCGCCGGCAAGACGACCCTGGCCCATCACGTGCAGGAAAAATTGCAGGCGCGGCACTTCGCGGTGCTCCGCACGCGGGAGCCGACCAGCGGCCATTGGGGGCAGATGCTGCGCGATTCGGCCTTGACGGGCCGCCTTTCCCTGGAGGAAGAACTGGAGGCCTTCATCAACGACCGCCGGGAGCACGTGGACAAGGTCATCATTCCCGAATTGGAAGCGGGCAAGGTGGTCATCGTGGATCGCTATTATTTTTCCACCATGGCTTACCAGGGCGCCCGCGGGATTGATCCCGATGAAATCCGCCGCCGCAACGAGGTCTTCGCCCCGGAGCCGGACCTGCTGGTGATACTTGATCTGGAGCCAAAGACCGGGCTGGAACGGATTCGGACACGCGGGGACCGGGCGACCCATTTTGAAAAAACGCGCACGCTGGCCAGGGCGCGCGAAATTTTCCGCGCCATCCAGAAACCCTACCTTTACCGCGTGGACGCCAGCCAGCCGGTGGAGACGATCTGCGACTCCGTCCTGGCCCGCTTCAGCAAGATCGCCGAAGAGCGAAAAGCCCGTTGCGGAGAGCCTTCCGCCGCGAGAACGAACGAAACGCTGAATCTGTTCGGCGCCCCGCCGAAGAAGTGAGGCGGCTTGATTCATGCGGGAACTGCCTCGCCTTCGGCGGCCGGGAGCGTGACGGTGAATTCGGAGCCTTGGCCCGGCTCGCTGGTGACGGTGGCGGCGCCGCCGTGCGCTTCCACCACGGCCCTCTCTACGCGTTGACAGCCGTCTCCATGTGCTGCATGACGTATTCGTCGAAAGACTCGTAATTGGGAATGCCGCGCTTGCCATTCACGCGCCCAAGAATCGTGTTGTCAATGCGGTGATGCAGAAAGTCTACAAGTTCGGCAAAACGCCCCTCGGGAATAAAGTAGGTGGGAGCTTTGAACTTGGATTCGATGTTCTTGAAAAGCACCGAATAGTGAAAGCGGTCGTTGCGTCCGAAGCGGGCGTCGGCTTCGCGGTAGTGGTTGTACCGCTCGACGAGGTATTTCACGTAATTGCGCTTGATGAGATTGGCGCCGATGCAGCCCTGCGGGTATGAGGCGGGCCGCTTGCTGCTTTTGCTCACCCGCAAGTTTACGCGGTCGCCGACGTGAATCTCCGCTCCGGCGAGATTTCCACCGGAAACATTCAGCGCATTCTTCGTCTTCATGATGCTATTTTAGCTTGGTTTTCCTTTTTGCCAACAACTCGTTCATCACGCCTGCCAAGTGCTGGCGAAACGCTTCTTCAAACGCCGGCATATCGGTGTAGGTATGATAAATGGCATTCCTCCCCAGCTTGCCTTTGAATTTTTCGATCCGCTCAAATTCATTGCGCGCCTTCTTCCGTTTGGGTGTGGGCAAGTTGGCGAAATACACCATCACCTTCTTGCCGCTCTTGATGCTGCGCCGAATTTCCTCCTCCGTTCCTGAATCCGCGACACCCGTGGGCGAACCAAACCGCGCATTGAAAATGCCCACCATGATGTCGCATTGATCCACCACTTGCTTGTTGAGCAGTGCTTGCGGACGGCCGCCGGCGGCGGGATGGCTATGTGTGCGCCAGTTCGTGAACTCCACCCGCGCGCCCGACAGCGGCCCGTGGTCGCGATTCCATTGCTCAATCTGTCCGCGAATCACATCGTGCGCCTCGTCCACATCCGATGGCGCACCCACGAACACACGAAATAGGAGGACTTGCTCCGGCATGATGCGGTGAGACTACAAACATCGTGGCATTTCGTCAAACCGGCTTTGGCGATGGCCGAAGCACGAAAAAGTTGCGCGCCGCAAAACGCAAAAATCTGTTCCGGCTCCCTTCATGCGGGAACTGCCTCGCCTTCGGCGGCCGGGAGCGTGACGGTGAATTCGGAGCCTTGGCCCGGCTCGCTGGTGACGGTGGCGGCGCCGCCGTGCGCTTCCACCACCGCCTTGACCACGCTCAATCCAAGGCCCAGGCCGCGCTGCGAACGGCTCTTGTCGCCCCGATAAAGCCGCTCCCAAATCCGCCCCCGCTCGGCCGCGGGAATGCCCGCGCCGTTGTCGCGGAACCGCACCACGGCGCGCCCGTCCGCGCGGCTGGCGGTGATGGTCACCGCGCCGCCATCGGGCGTGTACTTGAGGGCGTTGTCAAGCAAATTGCCAAAGGCCTGCCTCATGCGCGTGGCATCCACCGGGGCCTCGCAACTGGGCGGCAAATCGGCTGTCACCGATATTTTCTTTTCCTCGGCGACGTATTGATACATCTCGACGACTTCGCGGATAAGCCGGCACAAATCCACCGTGCGGCGTTCCAGGCGCATGGTTCCCGCCTCGGCCTCGGCGATGTCCATGAGGGTTTTGATCATGCTCAAGACGCGCTCGGATTCCTCCACGCTGTCGGCCAGCGCCTCGCGCAGGAGGGCCGGATCGGCCTGGTCGCGCAAGGCCAGCTCGGCCGAGCCGTGCAAGCGGGTCAGCGGCGTGCGCAAATCGTGGGCGACGTTGTCCATGGACTCGCGCATGGCGCGGATGAGGGCCTGGTTTTTGTCCAGCATGGCGTTGAACAGGCGCACCATTTCATCCAGCTCGTCGCGGGAGGGGCGGGTGGGAACGCGCGCGTCCAGGTTGCCGGTGCGGATGATGTCGCGGGCGGTGGCGACGATCTGGCGGACGGGCAGCAGGGCGCGATGGGCGAAGAACCAGCCGAAAACGACGCCCAACATGGCAATGGCGAAGGTGATGGGCAGGGCGGTGGCCCGCACGGGCTGCCAGAGCAGATCGCGTTTGTTCGTGCTTCGGCCCACGACCAGACGGGAGCCGTCGGGCATGGCGGCGTAGGCCAGGGTGTAATCCCGCTCGGCGTTTTTCGGGATGCGGTTGATTTCAAATTCTCTCACTTCCAGGTATCCAGGCGTGACTTTGAACCCCATCCAGCCTTCGGGAATGACCATCGGATTGACGTAGCGCTTGCTGACCAGGTTGACGTAAAAGGACCGTTCGTCGGAGGGATTGTTTTCCTGGGTGGCCACGCTCTGCAAGGCCGGCGCGCCGCCCGCCACATACACCGCCGCGTACTCCTTGAGCCGGGACAGGATGACTTCCTGGTCCTTGCGTTGCAGGGCGCCGGCGACAAGGTAATAGACCAGCAGCAACAAGGCGCCGGCGCTGATGAAGAAGATCAGCGCGTACCAGAGGCTGAGCCGGAAGGCGAAACTGCGCGCCAGTTTATGCGGCTCGAAGCACATAACCTACTCCGCGAATGGTCTGCAGCCGCGTCTTGTCCGGATCAATCTTGGCCCGCAAACGATGCACCAAGACGTCCACCACGTTGGTCTGCGGATCGAAGCTGTAATCGAAAATGTGCTCCAGAATCATCGTCTTGGTCACTGCCCGCCCGGCTTGGCGCATCAGGTATTCCAGCAATGCGAACTCGCGCGCCTGCAATTCGACGCTCTGCTCGCCGCGCCTGACGGTCCGTGTCAGCAGCTCCAGGCTCAAGTCGCCCACGCTCAGGCGGGTCGGTTCGGAGGTTTGGGTGGCGCGGCGGATGAGCGCGTGCAGCCGCGCGGTTAATTCGGAGAAGGCGAACGGCTTCGTCAAGTAATCGTCCCCGCCGGCTTGCAGCCCTTTAATCCGGTCGTCCACCGAGGCCTTGGCGCTGAGGATGATGACCGGGGTGCGGATTTTTTGGCTGCGCAGCCGCTGGATGAGGCTCAAGCCGTCGAGCTTGGGCAGCATGACATCCACCACCGCGGCGTCATAAGCGGTCGTTTCGGCCAGCACCAGGGCCTCTTCGCCATCGGCGGCGCGATCCACCGCGTAACCGGCCTGCTTGAGGCCCTTGACGACGAACGAGGCGATCTTGTTGTCATCCTCGACTACCAGAATGCGCATCTCGTCGTTCATAATAATGCAAAATCCCCTTTTGCCCAATGCCTAATAATCGTGGACACGGGACAGAACTTTTCCCTCCGGTAGGGCGAGGCTCCAGCCGAGCCGGGCTGCGGTTCGCCGAAGCGGCTCGGCTGGAGCCTCGCCCTACCAGCTCGCAGCCGAAGAATTCTGTCTCAAACTCCACGGGAGAGATCGCGCGGCGCGGGCCGGCTTCAACTGGCCTTGCTCTCATCCACCACCAGGTAATGGCTCCCCTCCTGGCTCCAAAGATGGACCAGGGTCGTTTTGTTCCTGGCGTGCTCGGTCAGGCGCACGGCGTCAGCCGCGCTTTTGACCGAATGATGATTGATCTCCAGGATCACGTCCCCCGCCTTGAGGCCGGCCTCGGCGGCGGCGGATTCGGGCGCCACTTGCGTTATGAGCGCGCCGGAGACGTTTTCGGGGATGTTGAATTGCTGGCGGGCCTGGCTGTCAATGTCGCTGACACCCACCCCTTGCAAGGTGCCGCTGTCGTGGGAATTGTCGCCGGAATTGTTCCCGGCCAATTCCTCGGTGCCGGGCAATTCTTTGACGTTGACTTCCAACGTCTTGGCGCTGCCGTCGCGCAAAACCTCCACCGGGACGCGCTCGCCAGGGGCGGTTCCGGCCACCTCCAACTTCAGATGTCGTCTGTCGGTCACCGCGTGACCGTTGAATTTGACGATCACGTCGCCGCTCTTCAATCCCGCCTTGGCCGCCGGGCTGTCGGGCGCAACCTCGCCCACCAGCGCCCCCTGCTCGTTCTTGAGGTCAAACTGCCGCGCCAGCGCCGGGGTCAGGTCTTGTAACCCCACCCCCAAGTAGCCGCGCGTGACCCGCCCATGCTCGATGAGGCCGACCATGACGCCCCGGGCCAAATCCGTCGGAATGGCGAAGCCGATCCCCTGGTTGCCGCCGCTGCGGCTGAAGATGGCCGTGTTGATGCCAATCAAACGGCCCTCGGCATCCACCAACGCCCCGCCGGAATTGCCCGGATTGATGGCCGCGTCGGTCTGGATGAAATCCTCGTAATCCAGCCCCATGGTGGCGCGCCCCGTGGCGCTGATGATGCCCATGGTGACCGACTGGCCGATGGCAAAGGGATTGCCGATGGCGAGCACCACGTCGCCCACCTCGCATTGGCCGCTGCTGACGAAGGCGATGGCCGGAAGGTCATGGGCGGCAATTTTGATCACCGCCAGGTCCGACTTCGGGTCCTTGCCTACGACTTTGGCGGTCAACTCTGTCCCGTCGTTGAGCGTCACCTTGACCTCCGCGGCGTTATCCACCACGTGATTGTTGGTCAGGATGTATCCGTCCTTGGTCACGATGACCCCGGAGCCGACGCCGTGTTCGGGCGGAGTGATGATTTTTCGCTGGCCCCCGAAGAACTGGCGAAAGAAGGGATCATCGGGCAGGCCCAGTTGCGCTTCATGGCCGGGGATTTTAACCTCGACCTTGACCACGCTGGGGGCGACTTTCTTGACGATGGGAGCGAAGCTGGTGCTCAGTTTGACGTCATGGGCCAGCGGGCGGTCATCCACAATGAGGCCGATGGATTTGGACTTGGAGACCAGTTCGCCGGCATGAACCGTCAGGACGATGGCGCAAGCGCCGGCCAGGAGCGATCCGCCCAGGAGAAGGGCGGCCATTTTTTGGGACAAGCAATTTATTTTCATATTCCGCGACAAGTTTTGTTTTCGTTACATCAACTGCCGACAACATGCCCCCGGCGGATGACGGGAGCCTTACCGGAAAATTACAAGTTGGTAACGCAACCGCGGCCTGGAAGGAGCCGCTTATTAACAAGGTCTGGCAGCCCGTGTCAATTTCAAAATGGCCGAGGGGCACGTCAAGAAAACCCGCAAAAAAGGCTTGCAAAAAGCCGAAATCTCCCCAAAATTTCACCCCCATGAAACTTCTTGTGACCGGAGGTTCAGGCTTTATTGGCAGAAACCTCATTGAGTACATGGCGGGCCGGGGACATGAAATCAGCAATATTGACATTGCTAAACCCGGCGATGAAAGCCAGGCCGCTTATTTCCAGCCCTGCGATATTCTGGACGCCGCGGCGGTCAAGGCCTCCTTCCAGCGATTTGAACCGGAGGCGGTTGTCCATCTGGCCGCGCGCGCCGATCTTTCCCAAACGGGACCGATCGAGCCTTACTACGCAACCATCACCCGGGGCACCCAAAACATCCTGGACGCGGTCAAGAGCACGCCCTCGGTCGCCCGCGTCATGGTCGCCTCCACCCAATATGTCTGCCGGCCAGGCCACAAGGCAGCCGGGTCGGACGATTACAATCCCCACACCGTTTATGGCCAGGCCAAGGCGCAGATGGAGAAACTGACCAAGGCGGCCGATCCGGGTTGTATTTGGACCGTCATCCGGCCGACTCTTATCTGGGGGCCGTGGAACACCTTTTATCGTGACACCTTGTTTCGCGCGATGGAAAAAGGCTACTATTTTCACCCCGGCGGCCGGTCTTCCGTCCTGGCATTGGGTTACATCAAGAATGCCGTCCGGCAGATTGACAAGCTGCTGCAAGCCGATGGCGCCCTGGTCAACAAAAGGACGCTCTACATCGGAGACGGCCACTTTCCTCTTATTGACTGGATGAATGGTTATTGCCGGGAACTGACCGGACACAAAGTCCGATACCTTCCCCGGAGCCTGATCCGCCTGCTGGCTCATTTTGGGGACCTGTATGAGAAGGTGACAGGACGGAAATTTATCATGTATATGTTCCGCTACCGCAACATGACCGACGATTATATCGTGCCTTTGGACGCGACGCTCCAACTGGTGGGGCCACCGGAAATCTCCATGCAACAGGGGATCAAGGAGACAGTGGCTTGGGCCAGAAAGCACCCCGGCAGGTGACGCCTTGCCGGCGGCCCGGCCATCCGCGCATCCACGCCATCAATTGGCGAACAACTTTTTCCGCCATGAACCTCGGATTCTGGAGTTTCTACCGGTTTTACAATGCCAACTGGATGTTCACCAACGAAGGAAATTCTCCCCTGGCGGGAGACAACTTGTGTTATGGAACCGTCTATCTGGGCCGGCGTTTGCGCGCTCTTGGGCACCAGGTGGCCACACTGGACATGGACAAATTGGAGAACTTCGACGCCGCGGTTTTTCTTGATCATCCCACTTTTTTCAACCCCTGCTTTCGGAGGCTCCGGCGGATGCCGGGCAAAAAACTCTACCTCTTGCTCCTGGAAAACGAAGCCAACCGCCCGGACAATTACTGGCGCTGGGCGTGGAGGGGCTTCGAAAAGGTGTTCACTTGGAACCCGGAATTGGTGGACAACAAGAAAATCTGCCGGATTTGGCACACCGTTAAAATTCCCGCCGCCTTTTCCATCCAGGTCGCGGAGAAGACAAAATTTTGCGTCACCATCTCCAGTCAAAAATATCTTTTCCACCGCCAAGCGCTCTACGGCCAGCGCGTCGGGATCGTTCGATGGTTCGAGCGGGAGCATCCGGACCAATTCGACCTCTATGGCGGCCGATGGGACCGCCTCTATTTTTCGGGCGCTTTGTCCCGTTTGAATTATCTCCTGCAGCCCTTCTACTCAAAATTCCCCAATTCGTTCCGCGTGGCCCGCTTTCCATCCTACCGCGGCACCGTGCCGAACAAAAACGCGGTCATGCGCCGCTACAAGTTTGCCATCGTTTACGAAAACGCGGCCTTTCCCGGATACGTGAGCGAAAAGATTTTCGACGCCTTTTTCGCGGGTTGCGTGCCGGTTTATTTGGGCGCGCCGGACGTGACCGATGACATCCCCGCGGAGACGTTCATTGACCGGCGCAACTTCCGCAACGATGCGGAGCTTTACCGCTTTATGGCCTCCCTGTCCGAAAAGGATTATCTGGCCTACCTCGGCGCCATTGAAGAATTTGTGCGCGGCGAGCGGATTCAAGTGTTTGGTGCGGAGAACCTGACGCGGATCATCTTGCAAGAAATCGTGGAGCCGCATTTGGCTTCGACGGCGGCCCATCGGTGAGGCCGGACCGCGGGCAAACCTGCCGGTTGACATCACCGGGCTTTCACGTACCCTGCCGCCAATGGCTAGGAACGGAGATCAATCCGGGGCGAAACCATGCCGGCGAAGAGGCGGCTTCCTCATGCTGCTGCTGGTGCTGGGCGGCGTCCTGGCCGTGTTGTGTCATCAAGCATTTCTGCCGCACCAGGTCCATTTTTCCAACGACAACCCGCTGGGTTGGTATAAAGAATCGGCCGCCCGGCTGCCGGGAACATTTTTCGGCAAGTGGACCACCTGCAACTGGGTGGGCGGCATGGATGCAAGTTCTTCCCCCTCGCTTTCAGTCATCCTGCAAATGATTTGCACGCCGGAAATCTATATGAAGATTTACGTGCCGTTGAGCCTCTTTTTCCTGGGCTTTGGCGCGTGGCTCTTTTTCAGGGAGCTGGGCTTTGCGCCCGCGGTTTGCGTCGTGGGCGGTTTGGGCGCGGGTTTGAACATGCACTTTCTTTCCAACGCATGCTGGGGTTTGGGGGCATGGAGCATTTCCGCCGCCATGGCTTTCATCGCCCTGGCCGTTATTGTGTCGCCGGCCGTCCGGCCGCTTTGGGTCAAGAGCGCCCTGGCCGGCTTGTCCGTTGGCATGATGGTCATGGAAGGCTACGATGTCGGCGCCATTTTGAGCCTCTATGTGGGCGTTTTTATCGTCTTTTATTTCCTGGCCCGGGCGCCGGACCCGCTGAAAGAAGTTCCCAAGACCGTGATGGTCGGGTCTGTGGTGGTGTTCTTTGCGTTGATGATTTCCGCCAGCACCCTTTACACGCTCATCGGGACCAACATCAAGGGACGGGCCAACGTGGGAGAAAGCGCGGCGGAAAAAAAGGCCCACTGGGAGTTCACCACGCAATGGAGCTTTCCGAAGCTGGAAACATTGCGCCTGATTATTCCGGGCGTTTTTGGATATCGCCTGCAGGAATTTATAACCGACACCAATAAGGCCAGCTCCTACTGGGGCAAGATAGCCGAAGATCCGCGTGTGGATGAATTGGAAAGCCGAAATCGGGACACACGCGCCCAGGCCGCCGCTTCTTTTGGTTTGTCGCCTGAAATTCAAAACGTCATGGCGGGCGACAACATGGCCGCGCGCCAACAGATCATGGATCAGATCAAGGCCCAAGTGCAACGGCGGCACACCGGTTCGGGCGATTACACCGGCGTGCTGGTTTGTCTGCTGGCTTTCTTTGGCCTGTTGAATTCCTGGCGGAAGGTCAATGCCCCTTACTCGGAAAATGAACGGCAGGCGGTCTGGTTTTGGAGCATCGCGGCGCTGATTTCACTGCTGGCGGCTTGGGGCCGGTATGCCCCCTTCTATCAATTCATCTATCAATTGCCCTTCCTCAACAGCATCCGCAACCCGATTAAATTCCTGCATCCCTTGAACATCTCTCTGCTTGCCTTGTCGGGCTACGGACTGGAGTCGCTCCATCGCCTCTATCTGCGCGAGCCGGCCAATCGCGCCGGCAGTCTGCCAATGCATGTCATGCGCTGGTGGAAGAAAGCGTCCGGGTTCGAGAAGCAATGGACCATCGGAACTCTGCTGGTTCTGGCGGCTTCGGTTGTGGGTCTGTTGATCTTGAGCTCATCCAAAAGCAGCTTGGTTCTCTGCTTGAAACACAACGGATTTTCCGACGATCTGGCTCCCCAAATCGCGGCCTTCTGCATTCGGGATGTCGTTTTGTTCATCCTGTTTTTTGCCGCGTCGGCCGGAGTTCTCATTGGCATCCTCAGTGGCGCATGGTGCGGCAGCCGCGCGACTTGGGCTTGGGTTTTCCTGGCCGCCATTATGAGCCTGGATCTGGGCCGGGCCGACGCGCCGTGGATCCGTTATTACGATTACACGGAAAAGTACAGCATGAACCCGGTTGTTGATTTTTTGAGGCGCAAACCCTGGGAGCACCGTGTGGTGTCACGGCTTTCGCCGATGGGGCCTTATGATATTGCGCAATACAGCAACCTTTACGCGCTCTGCCATTTTTGGCTGGAAAACGATTACCCGGCCAACGACATCCAATCACTCGAATTCGACCAGGCCCCGCGCATGCCCGAACTGGAGAAAAACTACTTGGGCCTCTGTGCGCTCCGGTCCTCACAAGATTTGTCCCCGCCGGCGCGCTTGTGGCGATTGACCAATACGCGGTACCTTGTGGCCGACGCGGGCGTCACGGGCGCGCTGAATCAATTGGCCGAACCCAAGAACAGCTTCCGCGATGTCATGCTCATGGATATCGTGACCAAACCCGGCGTGAAGCAGGTGGAAGACGCCGGTGATTTGACAGTCCAGACCAATGACAACGGCCCCGTCGCGCTGATCGAATTCACCCAGGCCCTCCCGCGCGCCAAGCTCTATTCGGATTGGCAGATGAGCGATGACACAACGGCGCTCCGTCAATTAGGTTCGGCGGAATTCGATCCGGCCAAAACGGTGCTGGTGGCCGCGAACACGCCGGTTTTGCAGACCCCGGCCCAACCTGGGGCCGATCCGGGCGCCGTCGCCATTGTCAGTTACCAACCCAAAGATATCAAACTGCGGGCCGAGGCGAACACGCCGGCCGTTTTGTTGCTCAATGATCGAACCGGCGATTTCTGGAACGTCTGGGTGGATCAAAAACCGGCTGCCATCCTTCGTTGCAATTATATTATGCGCGGGGTGTGTGTGCCGCAGGGGCGGCACACGATTGAGTTTCGCTTCCAACCGCCTTTGACCTGGCTCTACGTCAGCGTCTCCGCCTTTGTCATTGGAGTATCATTGTTGGCCTATGTGATTCTCACCGCCCGGCAGTCCCAAAACACAAAGCCAGCGAACTCTGTTTTTCCGCCGAAATCAAGCGCGCCCCTTGGTGGGCGCGGAAGCCGGGAACAGGAATAAAATTGATGACACCCGGCGCCAAAACAAAATTGTCCGACCTGTTGTGCGGCGTACTGAACATGCCCACTGCAGAGAATCTCCCTGGTCCGAAACCATTTGCCGTAGTTTCAGCCCCAGAGGGCGAGCCGGAGACAGGCCGCGCTGTATAATGATAAATTACTGACTCGAAATCCCCAGGCGCTGCCGTTTGAGCTTCACGGAATTGAGGGATCTGCCGAGGAGTTTGGCGGCCTCGGCATCCGTCTCTTTTCCGAGGAATTGAATGTCTTTTTCGGTCCACCGTGGAGGCCGCCGTTCGCCCGCCCAAGCGACTTTGCCCAGCTTGGAACGGCGGGCGCGGACGGCAATCTTGGTCCTGCCCAGCAGCATGGCCACTTGTTCGTCTGGGCGCGTGCCGAGAATCTTGTCATCTTCTGGCCGCCAGCGATTGGGTCGGCAGGGCGGAATATTCAATTTCCGCCGCCGCGCCGCGATCGCCGCACAAGTGCGCTTCAAGCGCCGGACCAGTTTCTTGTCCGGCACTGTGCCCAACAGATCCTCTTCCTGAGGTGTCCAAGGACGGATTTGGGGACCAAATTTCGGAATCCCGAGTTGTTCGCGCCGTGCTCGGACCGCAAGCTGCGAACGCCCCACCTGCTTACTGACGGACGGATCGGGCATCGTTCCGAGCAGCGCGTCCTCCTGCACAGTCCAAGGACGGAGTTTTCGGCCTGGCTTTGGTATTCCCAGGGCCACCCGGCGCTTGCTGACTGTTCCAACGTAGAGACCAAGTTTGCGGGCAATTTCTTCGTCCGGCATGGTGCCCAAAAGTTTTAATCTCTCCGGGGGCCACGCGTTTTGCCGCATGCGTGGAGCCGCTCGGATTCCCAATTCGCAGCGATGGCCGAGTACCGCCTTGACGGTGCGATGAATCTGTGGCGCCAACTTCTCATCCGCCATTGTGCCAAGTAATGCTTCCTCTTCCGCCGTCCACGGCCGGTATTCAGGTTGGGAGGTGAACGGGGCGATGCCTAAACTGCGGCGGTGGGCTGCCACGGCCACGGCTTTGCAGCCGAGTCGGACGCCAAGCGCGCTATCGGTTAGAGTGCCCAGCAGCGCATCTTCTTCTGCGGTCCAACGCCTCCGTTTCGGGTTCATTGCCGGAATCCCGAGCCTGGACCGCTGGGCGCGAACCGCCAGGTAGGTGCGCCCGAGTTTTTTGGCCAACTCCGTGTCCGGCATCGTTCCCATCAACTTGTTCTCTTCCGGCGAATAAGGACGGAACTTCGGACTTGGAAGATAAATGCCCAACTTCAGCCGCCGACTCGCAACCGCCGTCACGCTGCGACCCAATTGTCGGGCAATGTCCGCGTCCGGAAGAGTCCCAAGCAGCTTTAAATCCGCGTCCGGCCACGGTTTTATCGGCGAAGCTGCCGGTCGGCGGTTAAGGGCTCGTCGCCGAATGCCTATTGCCAGGATGGAGCGTCCCAGTTTTTCTGCAATTTCAGCATCCGGCGCCGTGCCAAGAAGTTCTTCCTCCTCTGGTCTCCAGTAGCGGCTTGGCAAAACCGCCATGCGAATGCCGAGCTTTTGGCGGCGCCATCGAACGCTGCGCGGCGTGCGATTGATCCGCCCGGCAATTTCATCGTCCCGGGCCGTTCCCGCCATTTTATCCTCCCCCGCCGTCCACTTCCTGGTTCTGGGGTTGAAGATCGGAATCTTGTGGAAACAGCGGGCGTATTTGACTGAACCCACGGTCCGTTTCAATCTCCCGGCCAACTCTTCGTCGGGCATCGTGCCCAGCAACCGCACCTCCTTGACCGACCACCGCTTGAACATTGGCGGCGCCTGAAAAGGGTCAATCTGCAAAGCGAGTCTTTGTTGGCGCACTGCATACTCGGTTCGTCGCAAGCGCGAAGCCACCTCTCGATCGGGCAACTTGCCCAGAAACTTGATCTCTCGTGCCGTCCAACGACCCCTTTCGGGCGACAAGCCGATGCGCTGCCGGTGACGCTCGGCCACCACCTCCTTTATCGTCCGGCCAAGGCGCCGGGCCAGAACGGAATCCCGCACGCGTCCGAGTTGCCGGATTTCGGCCGTTGACCACGGCCGACTTGATCGTTTGGTCGAAATCGTCGCCTTCTTCATGCTCGCGGAACCAATCGCCCCGAGGTGAGTATGCTGCCAAAAGCTGCTTCATTTTCAACTCTCAACCACTTGCTCAACGTGGACAGCCCGACACTGCGGCGACGGGCAAAATCCCGTTGGGTCATTTGACATGAGAATTCAAGACTTGTCGGCCCACGCCAGCGCGCCGGTCGGGCAATGGCGCACGCATTCTTCCGCCGCCAGCCGCAGGCCATCCTCGATGGGGCGGTCCAAGGGCGCCGCCACCCGCACGTCGAACCCGCGCCCGATAAAAGTCAGGCCCAGCGGTTCGGCGGCCAGTTCGGTCAATTTCACGCAAATTCCACAGACGATGCATTTGCCCGGCTCGAAGATCACGCCGCCGGGCTGAAGTTGCTGCTCAAAAGGCCGGCGCTCCGAACGGAATCGGCTGGCGTCGGCGCCATAGACCAGCGCGTAATGCTGGAGGAGGCAGTGGCCCGAGGAGCGGCAGTCGCAATGCAGGCATCGCGCCGCCTCGCGCGCCGCCTCGCCGCGGTCGAACCCGGAGCAACGGGTGCAGGGCGCCACGCTCTGTTCCCGGCTTGCGGCGCGCAAAAATTCCCGCAGTTCCCCCGGCTCCAACCGGCCCATGATGCTGGAGAAGGGCTTCTCCGGACGGCGCGGCGCCTGGCCGCGCAAATAGCGGTGGACGCACTCGGCGGCGGCCCGCCCCTCGGCCATGGCCCGGACAAGTTGCTTGACAGGCTTGACGCAGGCCCCGGCGGCAAAAACATTGGGCGATGCGGCGCGACAAGTCGTCGGGTCAGCCTTGAGAGCCGCGCCGGCCAGCGGCAACCCGAGTTTCTTCCCCTCGTCCGGGGCCAATTGCCCGACGGTGATGAGAATGGCATCGAACCCGCGCCGCAAACCGTCCAACGTCACCTGATTCCCCAACTCGACGCCGGCATTGAAAACAATTCCCATCTGCGCCAGCAACGCGACTTCGGCCTCGAGCACCGCGGCGGGCAGCTCGCCTTCGGCCACCTCCCGCAACCGGCCTCCCGGTTTGGCCTGGCGGTCAATGACGGTCACGGCGTAGCGGCGCCGCGCCAGGTCGTATGCCGCCGTCAGGCCCGCCGGCCCGGCGCCAACCACCACCACGGACTGTTTGCCGGCGGCGCGGTGGGACAGGCCCGCCTTGGGCTGCGCGGAATCCGGCTTCAAGTCCAGCCCGGTCAGAAACCGCTCCATATCGCGAATGGCCGCCGGTTCATCGAAATCGCCCCGGCGGCAACCTTGTTCGCAAGGATGGTGGCAAAGGTGGCCCAGCACGCCCGCCAACGGCAGGGCCTCGCGGAGCGTCGTGAGCGCCTCGTCCAGATGGCCCGCTTGCACCTGCCGCAGCATCGCCGGAATGTTCAGTTGCAGCGGGCAAAGGCGATGACAGGGCGAGAGACAATCCCCCACGTGATCGCTGAAAAGCAATTCCAGAGCCGTGCGCCGCGCCTCGTGGACTTCCTCCGTTTCGCTTTCGATGACCATGCCGGGGAGGGCCTCGGTGGCGCACGCAGGGACCAACCGGCTCTGGCCGTTGGCCAGCACCTTGACCAGGCAGACCTGGCAGGTGGTCAGAGGCCCGCACTTCTCCAGGTGGCAAAGGGTTGGAATGTCCACCCCGATCTGCCGCGCGGCCTCCAAGACCGTCCGGCCCGGGGCCACCTCCACCCGCTTTCCGTCAAAGATGATTTCAATATTGCTCACGTGACCTCGATCGCCTCTTGCGGGCAAATCTTGCGGCAGGTGTCGCAACGGGTGCAGAGTTCCAGGTTGATTTCGTGCCGGGCGTAGGGCGTCATCGGGATGGCGTTGACGGGGCAATGCTGGGCGCAAAGGGTGCAGCCGGTGCAGGCGGCAGTGACCCGGTATTTGACAAGCGCGGCGCAGCGGCCCGCCGGGCAGCGCCCTTGCAAATGGGCCTCGTACTCGCCGCGGAAGTAACGCAAGGTCGAAAGCACCGGATTGGGCGCCGTTTTCCCCAGGCCGCAGAGGCTGCCCGCGCTGACCTGCCACGCCAGCCGTTCGAGTTCCTCCAGGTGCGCGCGTTGCGCCTTGCCCGCGCACAGCTTGTCCAATATCTCCAGCATCCTCTTGGAGCCGACGCGGCAGAAGGTGCATTTGCCGCAGGACTGGTTCTGCGTGAACTGGAGAAAATACCGCGCGATATCCACCATGCAACACGTGTCGTCCAGCACCACCAGCCCGCCCGAACCCATGATCGCCCCGGCTTCGCGCAACGATTCGTAATCCACCGGCGTCTCCATCAGGCTCGCCGGCACGCAGCCGCCCGACGGCCCGCCAATCTGCACGGCCTTGATCCGCCGGCCTTCGACCGCGCCGCCGCCAATGACTTCGACGATTTGGCGCAGTGTCGTTCCCATCGGCACTTCGATCAATCCCCCGCGGCGAATTTTTCCAGCCAGGGCGAAGACCTTCGTGCCTTTGCTTTTGGCCGTGCCCAGGGCGGCGAATTCCTCCGCTCCATGGCGAACAATCCAGGGCGCCACCGCCAGCGTTTCCACGTTGTTGATCAGCGTCGGTTTGCCCCACAAGCCCGACTCGGCGGGGAAGGGCGGCCGCAGCCGCGGCATCCCGCGCCGCCCTTCCACCGAGGCGATGAGCGCCGTCTCTTCGCCGCAGACAAAGGCCCCGGCGCCTTCGACGATGCTCAGACGCAATGGGAAGCCGGCCCCCAGCAAGGTCGCCCCCAGCCAGCCGCGCTTTTCCATTTCCTCCATCGCCGCCCGCAGCCGCCGGAGGGCCAGCGGATATTCGCGGCGGACATAGAAGAGACCCTCGTGCGCGCCGACGGCCACCGCCGCCAGGGCCAACCCCTCGATCACGCGATAGGGAAAGGATTCGAGAAGCATCCGGTCCATGAACGCGCCCGGGTCCCCTTCGTCGCCGTTGCAGATCACATACTTGACATCGCCCGGCTGCCGGCGCACGGCGCGCCATTTCTGCCCGCTGGGAAATCCCGCCCCGCCGCGTCCGCGCAAGCCGGACCGTTCGATGGTCGAGATGAGTTGTTCGGGCAAAAGAGCGGGGTCGGCGTTTTCCCGCGGCCTTTCCAGGCACTGCCGCAACGCGGCGAAGCCGTCATGGGCCAGGTATTCATCCAGGTCCAGCGGATCGAGTTTGCCAAAATGTTCGGTGGCGATATGCACCTGGCTTTCCAGGAAGGCGCGGACTTGCGGATCGCGTTTGCTCATGGAGAAGCGCGCCACCTGTTGTTCCGGCGCGCCCTCTTCCAGCAGCAGGCTCTCCAACAGCCGGGTCCAGAACTGGCCGGCGCGGCGCAGCAATCCGCGGGGCCGAAAATGCCGCCGCATGAGCGCCCCGGCCTGGCCGGGTGTCAGGCTCGAATAGAACGCGGCCGCTTGGCCCGGCAGCGCCACTTCAATCATCGGCGTGCGATGGCACATGCCCATGCAACCCACCCGCTTGATGGTCACCCGGCCGCCGCATTGCTCGGCGCTCTGGCGCAGGGCGTGAAATAACTGATCGCTCCCCTTGGCCATGCAGCACGAACCGAGGCCCACGTGGATTTGGGCGAAACCGTTGCCCGCCGCGCGTCCCGGTTGCTCGGTTGACATCACCCCGCCCGCCGCGGCGGGCCGGGCGAGATAGTCGCGGACTTGGTCGGCCGATTTCTCCGCCAAGGCGTATCCCATCGTCCAGTCGCCCATCTTGACCACGGGCGCCAGCGTGCAACAACCCAGGCAGGCGACCGGCTCGATGGTGAACTGTTGCCCCGCATCCGTGTCCGCGCCCGCAGGGATGCCCAGATGCCGCCGCAACGCCTCCTCGACCCTCTCGGCTCCCGCCACGTGGCAGGCGGTGCCGCGGCAGATCCGGAAGATATGTTTGCCCGCCGGCTTGAGGCGAAACATATCGTAGAAGGTCGATACACCCGAGATGGCGGCAGGCCGGATTTCACTCAGCTCGCCCAGGCGAACCAACGCCTCCTTGGGCAGGTAGCCGTAATGTTCCTGCAGCGCCTGTAAAATCGGGATCACCGCCTCGGGTTTGCGCCCGATCCGCTCCACTGTTTCCCCAACAAAATTGAGGTCCGCGTTGGGCATGGGTCACGGTTGTTGTGCCAGCCTGGCCCCCGTCGGCCCCAGGCCATAGAGGTTCGTCGCTCCGCGCACGATCAGCCGCCCGCCGGCAAAGGCGGGGCTGGCGACGAATTTGTCCGGCAGTTGGATGCGCCCCGTTTCGTGATATTCGCGTCCGGCCTGCAACCGCACCAACGCTCCCTGTTCACCCAGGATGAAGAGGCCATCGCCCATGATGCCCGGCGAGGCCTGCACCTCCGTGTCCAGGTCTTTTTCCCAGATTTTCTTCCCGTCGCCGGCCGCAAAACAACTCGCCATGCCCGAGCTGGTCACGGTGAAAACCAGTTCCCCGTTGCTCACCGGGCTGGCGATATCGGGGACATTCTCCTCGCTGGCCCAGGCGACGCGCGTCTTGGTCACCTCGCCCGCGCCGTCGGGCCGCAGGGCCAGGAGCCTGGCCCCTGGACTGATCAGCAGGACAAGACCGCCGGCGAAGACCGGCGATGGCACCACTTCGTTTTCCAGCAATTGCGCCCGCCAAAGCTCGTTGCCATCGGCCGCCGTGTAGGCGATCACCCACGGATCGCCCAGCGTGATGATCTGCGTTTTGCCCGCCGCTTCGATGACGATCGGCGTGGCCCACGACGCCGGCACGGGCCGGCTCCGCTCCCACAAGACCCGTCCGCTGGCGCCCTGCAACGAAATCAGTTTCGAGCCGGCCGTGCGCGTCTGGCCCTGATCCAGTTGGATGAACAACTTGTTGCCCCAGACGGCCAGCGAAGCGGCGTAACCATAAGGATTCTTCACCGGGCCGATATATTTGGTCCACGCAACCGAACCGTCGAAGTTGAGCGCGCCAACGTCGCCGTTGGCAAAGATGGCGTATGCGCGCCGCCCGTCCGTCGCCATCGTCGCGGCTGCGTAGCCGGTGTCCTCCGGCACGTCGGGAATTTTGGGCGGGCTGCCGGGCGCATCTTCAATCGCCCGTTGCCAAAGGAGCGCGCCGCTGGCAGCGTTGTAACAGAAAACTTCGCGCCGCGCCGCCGTGCCGCCGGAAATGAAAACACGCTCTCCCCAGACAATCGGCGAACTGTGCCCCGGGGCCGGGATGGCCGAACGCCACAGGATGCCGGGGGCCGTCTTTGAGTCCCAAGCAGGCGCCCCGCTGCCGGGCGTGAAAACGCCGCTGCCGTCCCACCCGCGAAAGCGCGGCCAATTGGTCTGGAATTCAGACAGGGCGGGCGCCTCCTCGGCGGGCGCTTCTTGCGGGCCTCCCTGGGCGGCCAGTTTTTGCCACGCGGCCTGATGGGCGGGCAATACGGACGTGTTGTCAAGTCGAATTAAAAGCAGCGACCCCGCCACCGCCAGTCCCACTCCGGCCAGGGACCAACGCGCGCGCGCGGCCTGTTCCATGACCTCCCGGCCGGCGGCCATTTTAGGCTGCGGCAGTGGGAGCGGTTGGTTCAATGCCGCCGCTTTGGCCGCGGCCAGCGCCAGCGCCAGCGCGCCGCCCACCAGCAGCCAGGCGCCGGTTTTGTCCAGCGCCAGCCGGCGGCGGAACCGCTGGCGAAATTCCAGGTCCAATTGGCGGATCTCCCTCTGCAGCGCCTCGTTTTTCGGCTCGGCGGCCAGCTTTTCCTTCAGGGCCAGCAGTTGCGGAGATTTCCACGGATCGTTGGTCGCGGCCGCGAAATGCTCATAAACGATGACCCCGCAAACCAGCAGGCAGAACACGCCCGCAATCCACGCCGTGAGGCAGAGTGCGCGATGATAAGGTGATTCTCTCATAATGGCGCCGGCCCTCCTTCCGCCGGCATCAGGCCCAGGCGGACGCGTTCGTTGGGGCACGCGATGAAGCACCGCGCGCAGGCCACACACGCGCCCCGATCCGGCTCATAATCCGTCCGGCTCGGACGCAGCGACAAGGCGACCAGTTTGAGGCCAATGACCAGTCCGATCCAGCCGCCGAACAACCCGCAAGCCAGATCAAATCGCCGCCGCAAATCCGCCGCCGCCGCCAGGATTTCCGCCGGATTCCCGGCCGCCCGCTCGAGGGAAAGCGCCTCCGGGGTCATCAGGCCGTACTGCGCCGGATGGCTTTGCTGGCGCGTGTAGCGTTCGGCCAGCGCCACGGCGGGATCAAGTTGCGCCGCCGCCGGGCTGAGTTTGGAGCCGCCCCACGCCCCAACGGCCACCAGCACCGGCAGCAGCGCCAGCAGCCGGCCGAGCCGTTTGCGCTCCGCTCCCAGCCAGGCCGGATCGGTCCCGGCCGCCGCCGGTTCGCGCATCGCGCCAAACGGACAGGACTGTTCACAAAGGCGGCATTGCGTGCAGGCATCGGGCGTGACCCGCACCCGCCATTTGGAAGCCAGCGACGCCAGCCGCAGCAACCCGCCGTAAGGACAAAGAAACCGGCAATAGGGCCGGCCCACAAACATCCCGCCCAGCAGAAAAACCGCCCCCGCAGTCAAGATGAACATCCCGCCCGACAACCGGAAGAACGGCACGAACGGGTCATAACGGCAAATCATGAATCCCGTCCCCGTGCCGGCGTAGATCAGTCCCGCCCCCAGGAAAAGATAAGGCACAACCCCCAGCGCCTCTTCCAGCCAGAGCGGCACGGTCATCGGCTTGATCAGAACCAGATCCTGCAACGCTCCCTGCGGGCAGACCCCGGCGCAATAGGCCCGCCCGCCAAACAAGGCCACCACCAGCGGCGCGAAGCAAAAGACCAGCACCGTCACCGGCACCGCGTACTGCGGGTTGAACAGCCCATAGACCACATTCTGCGGCGACCCGATCGGGCAGATGCAGCCTTGGCGGTAAAACCCAAAATAGGCCAGCGAAAAGAGCGAGAGCCAGAAAAGCCCGCGCCGCGACCGCTTTTTGTAAATCAGCCAGACCGCCATTCCCAAGGCGGCCAGAAACACCCCCGCATCCGCGTATTGCAGCCACAGAGCGCGCGCGGCGGGTGTGGTGGCGGTGGGCAGGGGATGGCCGCTTTCAAAATCCGGCGGCGGAAACCGTTGCTCGGCGGAAACCATCCACGCCATGAGCAACATCACCGCAAGGACGCCGATGAATTTCAAGCGGCCAATCATATCACTTCCGGGGCGCATGACAAAAATCTTCACGTCCTTGGTAGGGCGGCGCTGCCGCGCCGCCCAAGATCTCAGGGCAGAGCAGCAACTCTGCCCTGCCACGAAGGTGAAGATTTTTGTCATGCGTACTCATCTCATTCAGCGGCTGGTGGTTTTGAGCAGGTACGGATGCTCCACCGGCACGCGCCGGAAGGCCTCGCCCGGACAGTCGCGCGCGATGGCGCACTCGTTGCAATTGAGGCAGCGGTCGTGGCGGATTTGCAGGAAGAGCGAGCCGTTGCCGAAGCGCCCGCAACCCTCGACGCATTTGGCGCAGCCGATGCACAGTCGCTCGTCAATACTATATTCATAGTACGGGTCCTCCACGTAGCTCCGCTTGATCGCCGCCGTCGGGCATAGCTGGTTCTCCGCCGCCGTCGTCAATTCGTAAGGCTCCGGCGTGAAAAACCCGGTGCAGAGCTGGCAGTAGCCGCACACCGCGTAGGCATGGACGCATTTGACGGCCGACTGCTCCAACACGCACTTCGTCGCGCAATTGCCGCAGTGCAGGCATCGGGCGGGGTCAATTTGCCATACCCAGGCCCCTCCGGTGCTCCGGGTGGCCAGCGCGCCCGCCGCCACGCCCAGGCCCGTCATGCTCATCAGCCGCGCGCCGTTGCGGAAGAATTGCCGCCGCGTCACCGGCGCATCCATTGGAGCTTTGGGGTCCATCTGTTCAACGGCCTGGCCTGCCTCATCCTTTCCGCTTCATCACCCGCACGTCGCTCGCCACGATGTCCAAAATGTAGATTTGCCCGTCCGAATCCACCGCCGCGTCAATGCCGCCGTGGATGCAATCGTTGAGGTCGTTGCAGGCCCGCGCGTTTTCCGGGAACGACTCCGGCCCCGCCACCACCGACTCAAACTCGCCCGCCGCGCTGTAAATCTTGACGCGCGGCAGGCCCTTCTCGCAAGTGACAACCCGCCCGTCGGCCAGTTGGGCGATGCCGATGGGATTGCAGCAGCCGCAGAACCCCTCGATGGCGGCGCCGGGTTTGCCCCACGCGCTCTCCAGGTCCCCGTCAAACGTGTAGGCCTCCACCCGGTGCCGCCCCGGATTGTTGACTCGCAACAATCCATCCCGATGGATCAGCACGTCCAGGAACGGACTGGGCACGATCAGTCCCGGCACATTCCGCTCCGCATCCTTCCGCCCGATGCGGCCGACGATCTTTCCGCTCCGGTCATAGCGCAGCACGACCAGTTTCCCGGCATCGGCCGCAAAGACGTCCTTCTCCCCCGCCGCCAGTCCGGTCAACCAGGTCCTGGGGTCCGGCGATTCCCAACGCGCCACCCGCGCCCCCTTGGTGTCGAACACCTCAATATGATCGCGCTGCCCGGCGAAAATCGCGCCGTCCCGGGCCGCGGCGACGCAGCAGGCCGGCCCCGAAAGCGCCAATTCCAATCCGCGCTGGCCCGCGCGGCTCATGGAATTGATAAAGTTGCCGGCGCACACATAGAGTTGGTCATCCGGCCCCATGGCCAGCCGCCGGGCTTCCTTGTGCGGCACCGCCCAGCGCGTCACTTCCTGGTAGGCGATGAGTTTGGGATCCGTCTTCTGGAAGCGGGAAATGTCGTAGGCAAAAGGATTGGATTGCCCTTGCCCCTGCGCCTTGGCCCCGCCGGCCAGCCCCAAAAGGGCGGCGGCTTTCGTCACCACGCCGAAAAACTCGCGCCGGTCGAAAAGTTCAAATTCTGGTTTCATGGCAGCCTCCATCAGGAACGGCCGAGCGCTTCCTTGGCCGACAAAGCCTGCGGCAATCCGCAGTCATCAAACGCCGCGCAACCCCGGCAAATCCCGGCGCTGATGCAGACCTGGCCGGCAGGCCGGGCGGCTTGGCGCGCGGCCAGCTTGCCGCTCACCGCCGCCAGCCCGCCAAGAATAATGTAGCGCAGCCCATCGCGCAAAAACTGGCGGCGTCCGGCACTGGAATCTCGTCTCTTCATGGCTCAACCGTCTGCGCCAGCATCCGCCATCTTGCAAAAACAGGCTTAACCTTTCTTGTCCAACCCTCAACATTCCTTGCCCTGTTTGATTCATACTGCCCCTCCTAATCCTAATCCTAATCTTAATCTTAATCCAAGTCCAACGAACCTCCGACCGCAGAACCGGCGAGCTGAATGGCTCGCTTTCCGGTTCGGCTCGTTTTATCGTGCTGCTGACTGATTATGGACAACGCTCGATTTTCCCCACGAATCGGCCATGCTGGCCGCAGGGTGCTAACGCCGATCTAAAAATGCAAAAGGACTGGGCGGATTGTTCATCCATTAGTGGTTCAGCGGCCTTACGCTCACCGTGAATGCCAACCTGAAATCACGCAATCGAAAGCAGTTCATTTGGCCCGTAGCGGGGATGGTTCTCGGAATAATCGCCGCCACGAACCCTCTTCATGTGAAGCCCATCACGCTTCATACTGGCACCGCAGCCTGGTTTGCCGATGCTCTGCTCGTCGTGGTTCTTTCCGCGAATCCAATCGGTGCGCGAGTCGGGGTTCTTATGGCCGGGCTGTTCATGGCTATTCCTTGCTTTGTGCGGACAGCCCCTTGGAATGGTCTTGTGCTGGCGTGCTTCATGTGCGTGCCCTTTCTTGCGGCCGCAGGGCTGCTAATTGTCCAGCCGATTGTCGGCTTTCGGGCGCGACTGGCGCGCCTATGCGCCTGGTCTGACACATATCCCTTGCAACGACGCGCGCGCAGGTTCGATGTGGCAGCCCTTCGAAATCTCTTTTTGGCAACGGCAGTTTTCGCGGTCGCCATTGCGATTGTCAAGACCGTCTCCGCCAATGGTCTTAATTTGCCCGTACGATGGCTCGCCGGAGGGATCGGAGCTCTCGCGATCGGCGAGATGGCAACGACAGGTCCGAACTTTGTGATGGCGGCTTTGGGCATCAACGTGCCGCCCTTCTTCCAATCGCCATACCGATCAGTTACGATCAGCGAGTTCTGGGGTAAACGCTGGAATCTCCCGGCATTGGAGTTTCTGCGCAGGTGTTGTTTTGCGCCACTAGCGCGGTGGGGTGCCGTGTTCGCGATGTTCGCAACTTTCGCTATCAGCGCGGTTGGTCACGCACTCTTGGCTTTTTACGCACTCGGAAGGTGGAAAATTGCCGTGGTCTTCGGTGCTTTCTTTCTTGTGCAGCCTCTACTCATCGCAGCCGAACGCGGACTCGCTGTGAGGCGGTGGCGGCCAGAAGCGGGGAGAGCGTGGACGCTGACAGCTCTGGCGATAACTTCGCCAATGGCTATTGAGCCGATGCTCCAATTTTCAGAGAGGTCTTGGGGCGCGCAGGACAATGTGCTGTTGCCGACATTCCTTACGCTTGGCTTTATAATCATCCTAAGCGGTATCGTCTCATTGGTTTCGCTCGCATCCAGCTCGGCGGCCACCAGAGTTTATGCCGCCGGACAAGGCCATGCAGCGAACGGAAGCCAGCAGACGGGAAAAAATTGAAAAACTCTTGCTTGCGTCAAAAAACCTGATATGAATCAAGCACCTCGGAGTGGCCGGTTTTGATTCGACCCCGACTGGCTGGTTTTGAAGTGACCGGTGACACGAACGGGACCCAGCAGAAATGAAGAAATTGAAAACTCCCTTGATCGCGTCATCAGCGGCAGACCGTGGACAAGGGCGGTGGCAGCAATGATGGCGTCGGCCAATCCCATCTTGCGTTGCTCTCCAGCACCATCGCTTCAATCCCGGCCGGGCAAAGGACGCTCCACCCGGATTTCCCGCTGCCATGCCACCGGGTCGGCGATCTTTTTAAACGTGGCCAGTTCCCTCAACCTTCGCAGTGCGGCCAATGCCTCTTCCTGGGTGGGGCGTTCTGTCGAACCCTGATTGGAATCGCTCTATTGCGCAGGATTCGAGCAATCGGAATGACAAAAGATCATTTAGGCTTCACGATGGTCACCGCGATGGAAGGAAGTCCTTTGGGCACTCGGAATAGCTGACCACCGGCGCCTTTCACCTCGATGTAGTATTCCAAACCCTTTTCCGTGACGGCGGTTCCGGGAATGGCCGCTTGATAGACGTTCCGAAACCCGCGAGTCATGGGCATCGAAACAAACTCGCCTTCACCCAGAGGGCGATAAAAGACCTTTACGGATTCGATGGACTTGCCGCCCGTCGCAACGATCTGAACCGGCAGGGGTTCGCTTTGCGTCGCGATCTTGTTCGGCTCCTTGAACGCCACTTGTATAGGCAAGTCGGCTGTGACGTCTGAGCCGGGCACGGCGGCGCCGATGCACTGCTTATAGAGCTTTTCAAACGCCGCGTACGCTTTGACGTTGACCGTGGCCAGTACGCCCCAGTCGCTCCGGGTGTAAAGCAGCCGTGTATAGACTTGCATGGCTTTTCCAAGCGGCGCCTTGAGCAACATCTCCGCCGCCGCTTGCTTGTCCTGCGACGACTTCGCCTCTGCCTGCAAAACCTGCATCGCGGCCTCATCGTAGAGCGTTACCCAATCAATCGTGTTGATCAGCCGTTCTACCCGGTCAAGATACTGCGTATTCCCAGCCTTGCGATCGTGCTCGACGATCACTTGCAGCTTCTGCCGAATCGTTTGCAGCGTTTTCAGGTTCTCTTCCTTGGGAGCGGGAGGGTCGGCCATCCATGTGAAACCGGCACATTCGGCCTGCCCCCCGCCGCCGGTCCATCTTGGGCCGAGAGCCTCCAGATCCATCAGGAGCTTGCTCATTTCCGGCGCGTCTGCTTCGCCAAAGCACCGCAGGGCGAAATCCCACCAGAAGGATTCGCAACTCGTATTTGTCGGATTCCAGGCGAAATCCATCATATAAGCCGCCACGTCCTCAACGCCCCGTGATCGCCAATGAATTCCAAGGACTCCTTTGCAGCCCTTCTTAATCACGTCCGGCAGCAGCACCGAGAACGCCTTCACGTTGCACTCCGGCATGAACTGGTCGTGTCGGCTGCCGCCGCCGTCCGACTCCCACCACGGTATCGCCCATCGCTCGCGGTCGTCCGGCAACTTGCCGTAGAACTGGCTGACATTCGGCTCCCAAGAGGGATCAATGTTATCCAGCGCGGAGAAAACGACCTCCTTCGGCAGGATTTCATCCAGGCCGGGGAACAGATCGCTGAATCGCAGCCACTTGTCGCCGCCCCAGCCGGAGATCACAACCCGTTTCTTCGGCGCAATGTCCTTGAGAGCTTTGTAGGCCTCCTGAATGTAAACCGCCATCCGGCCGCCCTCAAGCGCCCTCTTTTCATCCTTCAAATAGGCAAAGTGCGCGGCTTGCTTTTTGATCTGATCTGAAACGGCCACGTCGGTTGTGAAATGGGGGTCCACGGATACGGCCTCGGCTTGCCAAAACCAGATGTACTCGATCCATGGATATTTCGTCACCAGCACTCGCAATCGCGATGCCACGTCCTTCAGGCTGGCGTCCGTCGGCAGCCCATCAAGCTGAAATCCCAGACTGACTTTGATCCCCCTTTGTTGGGCATAGGCGACCGCTTGCTCAAACAGCTCCTGCGAGCGCCGAATGGCGTCTTGATCGTCCTTCGCCTCAACCGAGGCCTTCGAGCCGTATGCCGGCCCGGTGAAGAACTCGCCCGTGCCAAAGCCGAACTCCGCCGTCTTCATCCCGCGCACCGTGCCCCATCCATAATTCTCCGAGGTGGCCAACGGGAGGCCGGGAACCAGCTTTCCACCCTCAGCGTAGTCAGTCAGTCCATAACCGTACTCCGGAAAGCTCACCAGATTCGCTTTCATCTTCACCATCTGGTCGAAAAAGTACTTGTAGTCCTCCAGATCCCATGTCATGGGACTATTCAGGAAGTTGATCCAAATGACACTGCCGCGGATCGGCAGGGCGGGGTTCCAAAACTCATCCATTTCAGCGACCTGCAAGGGGACATTGGCGCCGGGAAATACATCGCCGCCCAAATAGAACCCGAGGCCCAGTTTTTCCAAAAAAGTATAAGCGCCATAAAGTGCCCCGATCGGCTCGTTGCCCAGGATCAGCGCCGTCGGTGCGCCCTTGTGTGCGCCAATGCAAAGATCAAACGCCTCGTTGCTTCCTTTCTCCAACCGGGCAACTTGTTTGGGAAAGTCCCCTGTAAACTTCGATAGGCTCTTGACCGTTCCCACGATGATTGCAGGCCGGCCATCCGTCTTGCCGTTAGCCAGCTTCCGGATGGCCAGCTTCTTCTGCGAGATGCTGTACAGGAAGCTCTGCAACTCCTTTGCCGCCTGGACCTCCAATTCCGTCGCCTCTGGGCCGATCCAGATGCCGCCGCCGGTAAAGTCCAGTTTCTGGCCGCTGGCCCTCTTGCTCGTGCTATCTCTCCCAGGCTGGCCGGCCTCCTTCCGGCCATCGCCCAGACACCAATTGCCCGTCCCGCATCCCAACATGGCTGCAGTCAGCGCAACTATCAGATCGAATTTCCATCCACGACTTTTCGCTTTGCTCATTCTTATCTCCTTCATTGCAAACGACCCGGGGTCGCATCTGAGCATTCAACGTCTGTTCATTCTCAAATGTCAAATGTTTGGATTTGACCCCAATATTTCCCCCCAACCCCATCAGGTATGGAGTCCCGGCTTCAGCCGGCTCGCAATCCTCTCATGACCCATTCACGACACGCCAGCCCTGAATGCACTCGCCTCCATTGCCGGAAAAGAGGATAAAAGCAAAAAGGCCAAATCCAAGCCCAACGAACCTTCGACCGCAGAACCGGCCAGCTAAATGGCTCGCTTTCCGGTTCTGCACGTTTTACTTTGCTGCTGACGCATTATGGACGACACACGATTTTGGCCGCGAATCCGCCAGCATCGTAGCGCGATGAGAACATATCTCTACATTGGCGGGTTGGTTGCAGCGGGCTTTGATGCGAGCGGCGCTTATTTGCTCACGGTTCTGGCCGCTACCGACAGGCTTGACAGGGGGGACCTGCAGGAATATGCTTCGAACACTGACATGCGCACACTGAAAGTCATCTTCGGGTCGGTTTGTCTGATAGCGGCTCTCGCACTGGGTTTGTTTGCTTGGGAATGCTTTCTTGCGAGTAATTACGCGGGTGAACTAATGTTGAAGTTCATTCCTGCTGCTTTCACCTTGGGACTGATTTGCATTGGTTTTTTTCTGATTTCAAGTCGTTGTTCAGTGATTTCAACCAGAGCGAAAACGGTGATTGTTATCTTTTTCGGCCTGCTCGTCGTGAGTCCCGCACTTTTGGACATTCACATTCGGCACGAACGCAAAGTCCTGCAAACACGCGCAAAGAATTTCCTTTTACGCCCAATCCCGAAGTTGCTCATGCCCAATTCCGAAGGTGAGGTTGGTGGATATTATGTGGACACGAATGCTGGCATCGCAAATGGGGTGTTCGGGTATTCCCGCGTCCTGATTGAGCGGTATGCGACCAAGGGCAGGATACGCTGGTCTGCCGCGATACAGGGAGAGTTTGCTGGCATAGGAGACAACTGCCTGAATCCAAACATTTCTGATAAGGTCACTACCAATGAAGAAGTGCGCCGTTATTCAGCAGAGAGCCATGCCATATTGGCGAAGGAATGGCGCATGGGATTCTGGCAGTGGATTGAGGATACGATTGAGATGAAGGACAAGATTCCAGAGATTGAAGAAGAAGACCAATATAACGGATGGATTGACCAACTTGGAGGCACTTGGACAAATGAGAATTTTGAAACAATGACTATCTCTAACAATGGAACTTTTTCAGCAAGGTGGGTAAGCCCCGTTGGAACCAACATATTCAAAGGAACAGAGCTTTTTATGGGCGCGGCCTCCGTTCTGCGTGTGATTCGCGATACGCAGAGTCACATCTTGCAAGATGGTGACGAAAAGAACATCAGGATTCTTCACGTAGATGCACACAATTTAATTTACGAGCTTGATGGCCAAACCAATTCCATGAAACGATGATGATTTTGGAGGACAGCTTGTGCTGCGCGTCAATTCGCCTGCCCAGCGGAACCTATTTTGTCAGGCCGGAGACTTGTTCTGGTTGAATTCACCTTCTATCTTGACTGTCCTGACCACGTTAAAACGAAGGAGAGTTCGCGCACGTTAAGATTTACCAAGCACGTCAGTTGCCGAGGCGTGTCAGCCAACTGTCGCTTGGGGGCAGCAATGGCGTCGGATTGGGGACAGGCGTATTGGCGCTCGAAAGCGCTTCTGGAAGCGGCGGCGGACTGCGGTTGGGCGCGGGGCAGGCCGGGGGCGAAGGTCTGATCACTGGCGTGGCGGGCAGCAGGATTACCTTGGACTGCGAGAGCAGCGGGATTGCAGTGGAAGTGCGCCAGCAAATATGAAAAAATTGAAAAGCCTCTTGCTTGAATTATTCAAAGGGGTCAATCAAAGGGGTCAAACCATACTTTTGCACACTTCTGTTCGATCAAAGGGGTCAAACCATACTTTTGCACACTTCTGTTCGATCAAAGGGGTCAAACCATACTTTTGCACACTTCTGTTCGTTCACTGGTGCCTTCCTGCTGGAAAAAACCTCCTGGCGGCACGCATCAAAAATAGATCAACCAGTTTTAAACCCGCCACTTGCTTGAAATCGCCCACGTTGCGCGTCACCAGCGGCAGACCGTGGACAAGGGCGGTGGCAGCGATGATGGCGTCGGCCAATCCCATCTTGCGTTGCTCTCCAGCACCATCGCTTCAATCCCTGCCGGGCAAAGGACGGTCCTGCCGGATTCCCCGCTGCCGCAAGTGCAAATTTAAAATTTTCAATTTTCAATTTCCAATTCAGACGTGAAATCTGTGCTTGCGCTGTCTTGGCTGCGGCGGGCCGCGCTGGGCTGTTTGTCTTCCTTTGTGGCCGGCAACAACGGCTGAATCCCCGCGGCGGTTCATCGCCCCGTCCCGGCGCCGGGATGCCCAAACGGGAACCCGAAAAAAAAGTAAAAAAAAGGCTTGCGCGACCTTAAAAAGGGACTACACTATATCGTGTATGTTAACGTTCATCGTAATGTTGCAGACCCCCCGGAAGGGGACCCGTCCGGCGGCCGGCCTCCGCCAGGCGGCGGCCGGATGGTGCGGGCGGCCAGCCGGCGCCCTTCCCCATTCGGCCCCGGCTGCCACGATGGGCGGGCCTCCCGCCCCCGGCTTCCGGTGCCCCCGGGGCGCGCCAACCAGAAACCCCTCGGCGGCCTGTTCCCAGGCCGCCCCAACCACAACAAAATTATGCCCATAGCACGCAAAGGAAAAATCGCACGGCTCCCGGCCAGCATCCGGGACGAAGTCAACCGCCAACTCCTCGACGGAAAATCCGCCAGGCACATTCTCGCCTGGCTCAACGCGGACACCGCCGTCACCGCCATCATGGCCGTCGAGTTCGACGGCCAGCCCATCTCCGCCAGCAACCTCTCACAATGGCGCCGGGGCGGCTTCCACTCCTGGGAAAACACCCGGCGCACAGAAGCCAAAATCGAAGAAATCAAGCGGATGTTCCCCGGCCACGAGGACCAACTCCAACTGTCCTTGACCCGCAATATGGCGCTCATTTGCGCGGCCCACATGTTGGCAGACCTCAAAGCCCTCGACTCACTGGAAACTACCGGGGCAAGGCCGAACCCTTGGAGGGAACTCAGGCTCGGCATCCAGGCCATGCAGCGCCTCCAGTTGGATTCTGCGCGCCTCAATGCCCTCCGCGGCGGACCCACAGACGACACGCCGTCCGACGAGGACCACCAGCGCAGCGTGCGCCAAATCCTCGGCATCCCGGAGGACTTCCCGCGCATCAACCCGGAAACCGACCTCTTCGAGGGTCCCGGCGCGGAAGCCCTCAACGAACAGCGGGAAAGGCTGAAAAAACAGTTCCAGGAAAAAGCCGCCCCCAAGGCCGAAACAGCCTGATATTAGCACCCAATCGCACCAAATCGCACCAAATCGCACCAAATAAAAAAATTTTTGGGGGACGGGAACCTCGTCTCCGCCGGCGCCGTCCCGCCCCGAAAAGGCTTTCCAACGCGCCGCCGGGCCGTTATTGCTCTGTCGTTTTCGCCATGTCGCCGGTATGGAAGAAATGCGGTCTTTGGCCCGCGTTGCTGTGCGGTTTCGCCGGCTGCGCCGCCTCCGCCCTGGCCGCCTCTCCCGCCGGGGCGGCCGGAGAGGCCGCCCCGCCTCCGGTCCTGCGCGAGTTCCGCGGCCTCTGGGCCGCCACTGTCAATAATATAGACTGGCCCTCCAAACCCGGCCTGGACTCCGCCGCCCAAAAACGCGAGTTGCTCGCCCTCCTGGACCGCGCCGCCGCCCTGCGCTTCAACGCCCTCATCCTCCAGGTCCGCCCCGCCTGCGACGCCCTTTACCCATCCCCCCTCGAGCCTTGGTCGGAGTACTTGACAGGCCGCATGGGCCGGGCACCCTCGCCCTTTTACGACCCGCTGGCCTTCGCCGTGGCCGAGGCCCACAAGCGGGGATTGGAGTTGCACGCCTGGTTCAACCCCTACCGCGCCCGCTTCCGCGATCTCAAGACGCCCGCGGCCGCCAATCACGTCAGCCTCCTGCATCCGGAGTGGGTCCGCGCTTACGGCCAGTTCCTCTGGCTCGACCCCGGCGAGGCGGGCACCCGCGAGTATTCCCGGAGCGTCGTCATGGACGTCGTCCGCCGCTACGACATAGACGGCGTCCACCTTGACGATTACTTCTATCCCTACCCGGAATCGGCCGGCGGCCGGGAAATGGACTTTCCCGACGACGCCCCCTGGCGGCGCTACCAGGAGCAAGGCGGGAAACTCTCCCGCGCGGATTGGCGGCGCGAGAACGTCAATCAATTTGTTCGCGCTCTCTATGAGTCCATCAAGAAGGAAAAGCCGTGGGTCAAATTCGGCGTCAGCCCCTTCGGCATCTGGCGCCCGTCCAATCCCCCGCCGATCACCGGATTCGACGCCTACGACAAGCTCTATTGCGACGCCCGCAAGTGGCTCGCGGAAGGATGGCTGGACTACTGCGCGCCGCAGCTTTACTGGCCGGCCGACGACAAGGCGCACAGCTTCCCCGTCCTCCTGCAATGGTGGGCCGCCCAAAACACCCGCCACCGCCACCTCTGGCCCGGCATGATGGTCAACGGCTGGAAAGAGGTCTCCGACCCCGCCCGCGAATTGGCGCTGGAAATAGACTTGACTCGCCGGCAGGCGGGGGCCTTGGGCGAGATCCTCTGGCACGCCGGGGCGCTCCTGCGACCGGGCAACGGCGCGGAGGAAATCCTGCGCGCTCGCGTTTATCCGGCCCCCGCGCTGCCGCCGGCCTCGCCCTGGCTGGCCGCCGATCCGCCTGCCCGGCCCTTCATGCGCGCCGCGCTGACGCGGGACAAATTGAAGTTGAGCTGGCAATCCGCGGGCGGCCCCGTCTGGCTCTGGGTCTTGCAGAAAAAGGCGGGCGGCCATTGGACCACTGAAATCCTGCCCGGAGCCGCCGCCGGCCAGACGATCAGGGCCGGCCCCGCCGCGCCTTTGCCCGGCGACATCGCGCTTTTCGCCGTGGATCGGTGCGACAATTTGAGCGCCCCCACCCTTTTCCACGCCGCGCGCTGAGACGGGGCCGTTCCACATTCTCGGGTAATCGCTTTTCCTAATCCTAATCTTAATCCTAATCCTAATCTCCGTTCAGATTAAGATTGGGAGAGGCTCATAACAGTGGGTTGCGGCGCGCTGAAACGACAGTTTGAGAACGCCCCCTTGACAGCGGCGGAAGGGCGTCGGATATTACGGCGCCGTGGATGGGGGCGTACTGGTTTCGACCTGCGAGAAGCGCCAGAGGCGGCATGCCGAGGATGGTTCGTTGGCCTCGTAAAAAACCGGACCAAAAATAAGTGCTAACCAAGAATTAGCTCTCGCGGCCTAAGGCGTCGCGACGTCCGCTCCTGGACACCTGCTACGGGGGACGGACGCCACAGCAGGTTAGGCGGGGCGCGGAGTCTGCGCGCGTTTCGCTGAAACACTTTCATGCGGGCTGGACGGTCGGATTCGCGTCAGGACGTTATCCGGCCGTTGAGACTCTCTTCTGACTAAGCATGTAGTCGCGGCTGGGGCCTTTGGCAGGGACGCGGGTTCAACTCCCGCCGCCTCCACCACCTTTTTACGAGGGAAAATCCTAAGTTTCTGGCCCGGAAGGGGCCGTTGAAACAAATTGAAACAACTTTGGGCCGCGCAGACCAAGATTTTTGCGGTTCTTGGCTGCGTATGAGTAAGCGAAAACATCAAACAATTGTTTACAACGGTGCGGCACCATTGCGCCGTGACCGGCGTGCGCGACCCGGTCGGTAGCCTTCCAGCCCGGTCGGCGGGAAGCGCGGAAACACTTTACGCTAAGGTGTTTGGTCGAACTCTGGGTGCGGACAGCACTACAAATAGCCGTCGATGATGACCGAAACCGCGCCAGCGCCGAAGATGTACTCCCTTTTGTACTCCGCCCGTCAAGCGCGCCGGTCACGGTACAATGGTGACCGCTCCCGGCGGCGCTTTTGGCCGGTTCGGCTGGCGGGGACAGGCATGTTGCAATCGTCGCCGTGTTCCAAGTGATTCGTCGCCGTAATCATCTTTAGGATAATTACCGAGGCCGCCCTGATGCAGCGGATCGTCTGGAGGGCGGTGGACATTTTCAAAACACGCTCTAACACTCCCCTATTCCAATTTGCACTCCCCTTTATCATGGACTGCTGCCAGCGGCGGGCCTAAAGTCGCCCCAATCCTATGAGCATTCTCCGTGATTTATTCGGCCCCAGCCGCAACGAAATCTGGCGGCAATTCGCCACCGCCGTCGGCGGCAATATGACCGAAGGCGCCTTTTGGCGCGGCGGCAAGGTGGAGGCCGCGCATGGCCAGTGGATTATCACGCTGGACACCTATACCGTCTCCACCGGCAAATCCTCCATCACCTACACCCGGATGCGCGCACCCTATGTCAACCCGGACGGATTTCGGTTCACCATCTACCGGCGCGGCATTTTCAGCGACATCGGCAAATGGCTGGGGATGCAGGACGTGGCCGTGGGCGAGGCGCACTTCGACGAGGACTTCATCATCAAGGGCAACGACGAGGGCAGGTTGCGCCGCCTTTTTGCCGATGCCAGGCTCCGCGAACTCATCAGCGCCCAGCCGACCATCCATTTTTGCGTTAAGGATGACGAGAACCGATTTTGGGGTGGCCGGAACTTTCCGCCGGACGTG
>Ga0326727_10000648_pt1 | contig 140106 bp, 131 predicted proteins | sample MB2enrmetagenome_FD_207643 | JGI IMG/M metagenome (GOLD analysis project Ga0326727, IMG submission 207643) | Lab enriched peat soil microbial communities from McLean, Ithaca, NY, United States - MB29MY | ecosystem: Environmental > Terrestrial > Soil > Wetlands > Peat | place: USA: New York... | reverse complement strand
CTGCGGATGTGGAAATAGCCGCCGTAAGGCGGTCCCAATAACGTCGGGGCCGCGTTAGCGACCCCGCTCAAGCCGCTTTGAGCGGCTCACATCGTAAAGCCCCCGGCTCTGCCGGGGGATATTTACAGCCCTGTCTATTGGGGGTTTTGATGTACGGGCTAAAGCCCGTACCCTTCACTAAAGCCTGTACCCTTCAACTAAAGCCCATTTCCGTCGACTATAGCCCGTTCACTATGGCTAAAGCTGAGTTTTCAGACATCCTCTAACAGTCCCTGTGAACTTCCAGCACTGCCCTGTTTCGTTTGTTAACGGAGGGGAGGCTACATTTTGTAGCGGCCCAGGTCGTCGTCGTTGAGGCCTTCGAGCCAGCCGCGCAGGTGCTCGGCACTGGAGGATTCGGCGGACCCGGAGGTGTTCAGGCGGCCTGCCTGCATCACTTCTTCAGAGACGTAGATCGGGCAGTCGGCGCGCAATGCCAGAGCGATGGCGTCCGAAGGGCGGGCGTCCACGGTCATGGCCTGATCGCCCTGCTTCAGCCAGAGCGTGGCGAAGAATGTGTCGTCCTTAATCTCATTAATTACAACGCGTTCCAACGATACGTTTAAGTAGTGCAGGAGGTTTCGCGCCAGGTCGTGCGTCATTGGACGCGGAGCAGCCACCTTCTCGATCTCGATGGCGATGGCGTTGGCCTCGAAGATGCCGACCCAGATGGGCATCACTGCGTCGGAGGCTACATCCTTCAGGACCACAATCGGCATGTTTGTGGAGGGGTCCATCATCAATCCCCGGATGCGAACTTCGATATCCATTCTGCTTCCCTCCTGGTGCAAATCTGATTTTCTGATTGGCCTGTTTACAGCACCGCTTCGCCGACCAGGCTGTTGGGATGCGTGGCGGTGATCCTCACCTGCTGGTAGCTTCCGGGCGCTGGAGCGATGGGGAGCGTCGAGGTGAAGTTGACCGGAGTGTTCTGGCTGCTGCGTCCGGCGACCTGTCCGCGCGCCGGGTTCAGGCCTTCGACCATCACCTCAATTGTCTCCCCTAAGTGTTTGGCATAATTGACGCGTTGAATCTCTCGCTGACGTTCAAGCAGAACTTGAAGGCGCGTGGCCTTTTCCTCTTCGGAGATGGAATCGATCATGGTGAGCGCGGGCGTCTGCGGGCGCGCCGAGTACTTGAAACCGTAGACGAGATCGTACTGCACTTCAGCAAGAAGGTCCATGGTGGCGATGAAATCGTCCGCTGTTTCACCGGGAAAGCCGACGATGATGTCTGTCGAGAGCGCGATGGGGCGGCGAGCCGCCTTGATCCACGCGACGCGCTCCATGTACCACTCCGGTGTGTACTCCCGGGCCATGGCTTTGAGGATGCGCTCGGAACCGGACTGGACCGGCAGATGGATATGATCGCAGAGCGTAGGTACCTGGTCGATGACGTCCACGATGTCGCGGGTAAAGTCGCGCGGGTGGCTGGTGGTGAAGCGGACGCGGCGGATGCCGTCGATCTGGCCGACGGCGGCCAGCAACTCGGCGAAGCTTCGCTTCCCTTCCGGATCGCGGTAGCTGTTCACGTTCTGGCCGAGGAGCTGAATCTCGGTGAGGCCGAGGCCGGCGATGCGGCGGGCCTCTTCGAGGACGGAGGAGGAACCGCGGCTGCGCTCCTTGCCGCGGGTATATGGAACCACGCAGTAGGCGCAGAACTTGTCGCAGCCTTCGATGATGGTGATATAGCCGCGGTAGGGACTCTGTCGGCTGGTGAACTCCGTTTCGAAGGTCTCGGAGGTTTCGCGGTCGTTCAGGCCGGTGATGCGGGTCTCTCCGGCTTCAAGACGCTGGAGCATCTCCGGCAGACGGCGGTAGGAGGCTGAGCCGGAGACCAGCGAGACGTAGGGAGCGCGCTCGAAGATCTTCTCGCCCTCTTGCTGGGCGACGCAGCCGAGAACGCCAAAGCGCTTGCCCGCCTTGTGGAGCTTCTTGTAGTCGTTGAGCCGGTTGAAGACCTTCTGCTCCGCTTTGTCGCGGATGGAGCAGGTGTTGTAGAGGATGAGCGAGGCCTCCAGTTCCGAGTCAACCCGCGTGTATCCCTGCTGCTGCAATGTGCCGATGACTTTTTCCGAGTCGTGGGCATTCATCTGGCAGCCAAAGGTCTCAAGGTAGAAGGTTTTTTCGGATGCCATCGCAGCTTCCAGTATATCGTGGGGCGGGTAGGCCGTGCCGGAGTTGAACCGATGTGCGCTCTAGCGCAGCCCGGTGTGGAGATAGGCAAGCAGTGCCTGCATCTGATCGGCGCTGAAGCGTCCGTCGAAAGAGGGCATGCTTCCCTTCCCGGCAACGAGCACGTGCTGGACCTCGGCATCTGTGGCCGTTGCTCCGCTGGGGAGCGTCGAACGATCGAAGACGCCGTGCAGGTTGGGCGGCGGCTTCTTGAGGCCCAGATCGTTCTCCTCGTGGCAATGGGCGCAGCGGCCCTGGTAGAGCCGTTTGCCCTCGGCCTCCTGCGCGGTCAACCGCGGTGCGGAGCGGCAGCCGGCAGCTTGCCACAAAAGCCCGAGGGCGACGGCAACGCAGAGACCGAGCCAGCCGCCTGCCCTGCTGCGAGGGAAAAGGCTCATGCGCTCAGGCCTTCTGGGCAAATTTCGCGCTGACGGCATCCCAGTTGACAACCTGGAAGAAAGCCTTGACGTAGTCGGCGCGGCGGTTCTGGTACTTGAGGTAGTAGGCGTGCTCCCAGACATCGATGGCGAGGATCGGCTTGTGGCCGGAGGTTAGCGGGCAGTCCTGATTGGGGGTGGACTCGATGGCAAGCGTGCCGTCGGGCAGCTTGACCAGCCAGGCCCAGCCGCTGCCAAAGGTTCCCAGAGCCGCGGCCGTCAGCTTCTCCTGAAAGGCTGAGAAGGAGCCGAAGCGAGTATCGATGGCTTTGGCCAGTTCGCCCATGGGCGCTGCTCCGCCCTTGCCGAGCGTGGGCCACCAGAAGGAGTGGTTGTAGTGGCCGCCGGCGTTGTTCCGCACGGCCGTTCGGACGGCCTCGGGAAGCGAGTTGAGCCCGGCGATGAGTTCATCGAGCGACTTGCCGGCCAGTTCGGGATGGGCGGCCACCACTGCGTTCAGGTTGTTGACGTAGGTCTGGTGGTGCTTGTCGTGGTGCAGATGCATGGTGGCCGCGTCGAAGCTCGGCTCCAGCGCCTCGTAGGCGTAGGGCAATGCGGGCAAGGTGAACGGCCCCGCCGCCGCTGCGGGAGCGGGCATTGCGGGAGCCTGGGCAAAGGTCTCTTTGGCCAGCATGGCCGCGCCGGCCACGACGCCGATCTGCTGAAGGACGGTTCTGCGATCGATCTGGGACATGGGGAATCCTCCGGGGAAAGGACGGCTGTGCGGTGCACAAGAGCGGGGCGTACAGCCGGTCCGTGAGGACAGTCTGAGCGCGGCGGGCGGCAATGGTCAAGCCCGGAGGTTCCGCGGTAGATCACCCGAGCGGGCCGGTGAGGCACTGCAAGTATTCTGTAGACAGTCGGCGATCCCACACTTCTGTGAGCCGCTGCTACCAATTGTTCGTCGAGTAGAGGATGATGGAGAAAACGGAAAAACTTACCCCGATGGCGCACGGAGCGCAGAACTTCTGCTTCGGCTGCGGAATGGATAACACTGCGGGCCTGCGCCTGGAGTTTTATCTGGCGGAGGACGGATCGGTCGTCTGCCCTGTAGCGGTATCTGAAACCTTCGAAGGCCCGCCGGGTTACGTGCACGGAGGGATCATTGCCACGCTGCTGGACGAGGCGATGAGCAAATCCGTGCGCGCCAAGGGTATTCCGGCCATGACGCGCTCAATAGAAGTGGACTACCGCAGGCCGGTTCCCTCCGGAGCGCCGCTGCGGATTGAGGGCCGCCTGCTGCGCAGCGAAGAGCGCAAGCACTGGACGGAAGCGCGCATCCTGAACGCCGAAGGCACCACCCTGGCCTCCGCCAAGGGATTGTTTGTGCAGGTGCGCGCCAGCCGGATGCAGAGGGCCGCGGACAACACATAACCCGCCGCGGACTTCACCCAAGACGGGCAGGTTCGCCCGGAATCCAGCCAGGCGTCGCGTCGATTCGCCTGGTCTTTGACCACGTGAATTTGTCCTGGCCGAATTTCGTGCGATCCCATGTTGTGCGCAAGAACGCCATCGCGCCGAACATGGGCGCCCGAACGTTGGTAAAGGATCAAGCGGTCACAGACCTAGTGAATCATGTTGATGGCTTCCTGCGTGACGGTGTCGAAGGTGGTAATGGACTTCGAGTTGGCCTCAAAGGCGCGCTGAGCAACGATCAGATTCGAGAACTCGGTGGAGATATCCACATTCGATTCTTCCAGAGCGCTGTCGGTGATCTGGCCAAGGGCTCCGCTTCCGGCGCTGCCCACATTGGCCGTTCCGCTGGCCGTGGTGGTCCGGTACAGGCTGTTGCCCATCGCTTGCAGCCCTTGTTCATTCGTGACGTCGGCCAGCGCCACCTGGCCAACCAACTGCGTCTGCCCATTGGAGTAGCTGGCCTGAATGGAGCCAGCCGAATCGACCGTGAAGCCTGAATAGGTGCCGGCCGCATAGCCATCGGCGACCGCTGAATTGGTCACCGGATCGGAATCCACCTGGGTAAGCGTCTGCCCTCCGCTGGTATTCAGCAGGTTCCACTTCATGGAAAGGTCGCTGCCGCCGTCGGCAAGCCCCGTAAAGGAAACCGGCAGCGAGGAGATATCGCCGCTGGCCGTGCCCACCGTCGAAGTGGCGCCGCCCGTCGTGACCGAGGCGAGATTGCCGTTGGCATCGAAGGTCAGCGTGCCCGTCACCGGGGTGCAGGCGCCGGAGGCGAAATCCGCGTTGGGGAGCGCAATCGAGTAATCCCAGGTGTTGTTGCCGGTCTTCGTATAGGTGACAGTGGCGTTGTGGGACTGACCCAACGAGTCGTAGACCGGCACGGTGCTGGAAGAAGTGCTGTTCGCCGCAGCAGCGGAGTCGAGATTGGCGGAGATGGTGAACTCGCTGCTCGCCTGGGGATTCATAACCTGTCCCTTGGTGGGTAGCGTGATGGCAGAGAGCGTGGTGGCGCCGATGACTCCGTTGCTGGCCTGGTAGCCCATCAGCGCCTGACCGCTGGACGCAACCAGATGGCCGCTGGTATCGCTGGTGAACTGGCCGTTGCGCGTCAAGAACTGCTGAGAGCCGTTGCTGACCACAAAGAAACCGCTCCCATCCACCTCCATATCGTTGCTCGACATGCCCGTCGTGTTCGACGCTCCCTGGCTAAAATTCGATTCGATCCCGGCGATCTTGGCGCCCGCGCCCACCTGGATCGCGTCACCCGCTCCGGTGGTTCCCATCGACTGATAAAACAGGTCGGAAAAACTCGCAGCCTGGGCCTTGTAGCCGACCGAACTCATATTCGAGAGGTTATTGGCAATGGTGTTCAATGCCGTGGAGTCGGCATCGAGACCGGAGAGTGGAATTGAAAAATTGGGCATCGCTTTTCTCCTGATTCTTCCGAGTTGCCGGCGAATCTGCCGGTCGAATGGGTTAGCGCAACGGGTTCAGCAAACCAATGTTCGCGGGGTTGCCATGTCCGTCCAGCGCGTGGGCAACCGCCAGAGAGGATGCGGCCGCGCTGGGAGCGCCCAGGTTGCCGCCAACGGTCTGCGCTGCGGCGTTCGGGCTGGCGCCGAGAGTGGTCTGCGCCTGCTGGAGCGCTGCCGGGGTTCCGGAAGCTGGCTGCGCCTGAGCAGTGGCTCCGCTGACCGCGCCGGAGGCGGACCCCGACGAACCCGATGAGCCGTAGGCGCTGGAGAGCGTCTGGTTGATGCTGATCAACTGCTCAAGGCTGTTCACATTCACGAGCTGATTGATGTACTCGTTCGGATCGGTGGTGGCCGTAGGGTCCTGATTTTGCATCTCGGTGACCAGCAGGGTGAGAAAGTCGTTGGCCGAGATGGTGGAAGAACTGTCGGTCGAGGTGCTGGTGGAGGACCCGGTGGAACTGGAGGCCTGTGCGGAAGCCGCCGGTTGAGCCGGTTGCCTAGCCGCCATATAGTTGCTGAAGACTCCTGCTGCTGACGCCATACCTCTCTCCTTCTTGCCCGTTGCGGTTGCCCCGAAAACTGCCGGGCGGCCACCACGGCGCTTGCTTCTCCCCGGCCGGTCAGGCTATCAGGGAGATGTGACTTCCCTCCGGCATCATGGGCAACGCCTCCTGCGCGCCCATTCCGGAAGAACTGGTTGCCGGGAAACGCGGGACTCCGGCCGAGAACGCTGCTTCGCCGGTTTGCTGTTGCTGCGCACCCGCGCCGTTTCCATCCGCCCCCGATGAAGATCCGCCCATGGTTCCTCCCTGCCCTTCGGGAGACGACAAGGTGAGTGAATCTACAGGCGTGTGTTGATCGTTCAAATAGCTGTGAAGGCCGCCCATGTGCGAACTGAGCGCCTGCGCGGCTTCGGCCGAGGCAGGGACAAGGGAGGCATGGACTGCGCCGCCATTCAGGTCGGCGCGCACGCCTACCCAGCCAAGTGCGGGATCAAGGTAGCCCGCTTCGGCGTGCCGCGCACTGAGATGCGTCCAGGTGGCGGCTCCGTTTGCGGCATTCGCATCCGGATTCGTGTCCGGATTCGAGTCGAGCGCGGTGAAGGTGGCGCGGCCAGACTCCGCGGCGGTAGAAGTTGCGCTGCCGGAAGCTGCCGCGCTTGCAGCCGCGGTATGGGAAGAGTCCTGACTCGCGCGCAACGCCGCCAGATCGCGCGCCGCCGCGGAAGGATCGGCTCCCTGCGTGGATTGGATGAACTGCGTGGAATGCGTACGATCTGGAACGGCGCCGGCAGCGCCCGCTGCGACGGAAGATGCCCCCGTGGAGGTCGCTGACGCACGTTTGCCAATAGCCGAAGCAGCCTTTTCCTCGCCAATCGCCGGGGTTCTGCCGGAGTCCGGCGCGAAGCGTGCCGTTGCTCGGAGGGACTCCGGCGATATAGGTGAAGCATCCGGGGCCGCAGTTCCGGTAGAACCTGCGAACGCTGCGGAGACAGGCTGTTGTGCAGCGGTCCGGCTCCCGGCCTCCTCGGGATCGCTCGACAGAGTCTTGAGCGGGGCAGAATGCGCGGCAGGCGCAACCTCATTCCCGTCAACTGCGAGGACATTTGCAGATAACTTCAACGAACCTTGCTCCGCGCCCATCGCTGCGGGAGAAACGAAGGAAGCCAGCACCTCCGGCACCGCACGGGCTGCTGGGCTCGTCATCCGATCCTCGCTGTCGGCCTTTGGAATCGCGCTGCCTGCTTCCGCGTTCGTTGAAACAGGCTGGGGTTGGGACAGGGGCAGGTTGGGAAGCGGAATCGGTTGTTGCAGAACCGCCTGATCCACAGCCGCAGAAACGGCCTGCGCTTGGGCTGTGGATGCTGCCTCCGTTGCGGCGGCGCTCTTCTGCTGCGAGGACCTGGCAGGCTTCTCGTCCTTCGATGCGGCGTTGGCTGGCGCGCTTCCGGTGCGTAGCGCTGTGGCCGCTTCTTCTGCTGGGATGGCGAGGTTCGCCGTGGGCGGCCGCAATGCCGCATCTCTCAGCGGCATCTGGCCGCGCCCGTTGTTTTCAAGCTCCGCGCTCTCTGCTTGTGCGGGTTCTTCCGTAGCATCGGTAGCGTCGGTCTGAGCATTTTGGCCGCGGTTGCCCAGCGCGTTCGCCTGGAATGTCAACGCGGGTGCGGCAGGCAGCGGCCGGCTGGGTGCAGGGCTCGCATCTCCGGCCGGTGTCGTCCTCTCCGAAGTGCCGGTCTGCTGGGCGCCGATCGCGGCAAGAGAGGCCTGCCAGCGGGTTTGAAAACTCTCGCCAGTGTTGAGCTTCCCGCCAGATGCGCCCGTAAGCGTTGCACCGCCTGCCGATGTTCCCGCCAGAATCGCCGCCAGGCCTCGATCGCCTGCCCCGGAGGGTACACCCGTCGCTGCCTGAATTGTGCTGGCGCCGCTCATGCCGAGGGAGAAGTGCAGTCTCCGTGCCAAACGCGGCCTTCCTCGGGTTAAAAGCTTGCCATTTCCGGGAAAACTTCTCCAGAGCCTTCCCTATCCTCAACAAAATCAGCGAGAATGCCTCAAGTTTTTCGCTGGACTGGCGACAGAAATTTGTCTGCTATTCCTTCGAAGAGCTGCCGGGAGGCCCCCCGGCGGGACGGCGATTCAGATACCACTCATCCAGCGACATCTGGCCGCGCCGGTTGTTTTCAAGCTCCGCCTGCTTTTGTGCTTCTTCCACGAGGGTCTCTGCCTGGCGGCGCTCGACGCGCTTGGAAAGATATTCTTCGCGAAGGTCCGCCACGTCGGCCTCGGCGTTGGCGATACGCGGCGCGAGAACCTGCCGACTGCGCAGGGCGATGCAGGTCTCTTCGATGCCGGCCAGCCGATCTTCCACGGCATCGCGCAGGACAGAGGCTGCGATCAGCCTTCGGCCGCCGCGCTCCTGCGCGCCAGCCGCTTCGAAGGCCCGCTCCAGTCGGCGAAACTCCGCCGTCGCGGTCTCCAGCGCGGCCTGACATTGCTCCTCTTCAAGTTCGAGAACCCGGAGCAGACGTTGCAGCGCACGCGAAACCGGCATCGGCTCAGATCTCCGCAGCCAGAGCCGACAAGCGCGTGATGGACGCTTCGAAGCGAACCTCTTCGTGCGCGTCCTGGGTCATAAAGGCGCGCAGCGCGGGCCGCGCGCGCAAGGCCCGATCCAGATCCGGGTCCGATCCCTGCTTGTACGCGCCGATGCGCACCAGATCCTCGGAACGCGCGTAGACCGCCATCAGCCGGCGCACCAGCGAAGCCTGTTCAAGATGGGCGGGCTGGCTCACGGCGGGCATCAGACGGCTGATCGAATCCAGCACCTGAATGGGCGGGTACCAGCCCTCGGAGGCTAGCGCGCGGCTGAGCACCACATGGCCGTCCAGCAGCGAGCGCACCGCATCCACCAGCGGGTCCTGCTGATCGTCGCCCTCCATCAGCACCGTGTAGAAGGCCGTGATGGAGCCGGTGCGGAACTGCCCGGTCCGCTCCACGAGGCGCGCCAGTTTGGTGAAGACCGAAGGCGTATAGCCCTTGGCGGTGGGCGGCTCGCCGGCCGCCAGGCCGATCTCGCGCGCGGCCATGGCAAAGCGGGTGAGCGAATCGAGGACAAGCAGAACATGCTTGCCCTGGGCGGCGAAGTACTCCGCCATGGTGGTGGCGGCCAAGGCGGCGCGTACTCGCTTCAGCGGCGACTCGTCCGAGGTGGAGACCACCACCACGGAACGCGCGCGGCCCTCCTCGCCGAGCGCATCTTCCAGAAATTCGCCCACCTCGCGGCCGCGCTCGCCTACCAGGCCGACGACGGTGACATCGGCTTCGGTGTTGCGGGTCATCATGCCGATCAACGTGCTTTTGCCCACGCCCGATCCGCCGAAGATGCCCACGCGCTGCCCGCGGCCCACAGTCAGCAATGCATCCAGAACGCGGATGCCGGTTCCCAGCGGCTGGCGGATCGGCGTCCGCTCCAGAGGCGCGCGCACCGCGCCATCGAGCGGCATGGTCTGGGTGAGGACCGGAGCGCGCCCGCTGTCGATCGGCGCGCCCATGGCGTTGAAGACGCGGCCCATCAGCGCCGGTCCCACATCGATGCCGGGGCCGAAGCCCAGCGCGGCCACCGTGTCGCCAAAGCGAATGCCCTCGGTAGTCTCGATGGGCATGGACAGAACATTCGAGCCGCGAAAGCCGATGACCTCGGCCAGATGCGGACGCCCTTCGCGGTCGGCAATCTCGCAGCACTCGCCCACCGAAGCCAGCGGCCCGGCCGACTCGATGGTCTGCCCGACCGACTCGACGACCTTGCCGCACCAGCGCCAGGGCTGGCGGCGTTCCAGACTGGAAAAATACCGGCCGAGCAGTTGCGTCATCGCGCCGCCTCCGCTGCGCTTGCGGCTTCCGTTTCCCTTGCCTCGGGGCGCAGAACTGCGGCGCGGTCAAAGAAGCCGCGCTCGATCTCCGCCAACTGCGCGCGAATGCCCAGGTCCACGGAACCAAGTTCGGTTTCGACGACGCAGTCGCCCAGTCTCATGCCTTCCTCGGCGACGACTTCGGGCTTCAGATTCAGCTTGGGCAGCAGCGCAATCGCCTCGCGCCACATATCTGCATCCGGGCCGGGCACACGCAGCCGCACCGTGGTCGAACTGGAGAGCTGTCCCAGCGCCACGCGGACTGCGCCGGTGAGCAGCAGAGGGTCCATCTGCGACTCGCGGCGCAGAATGCGCGCCGCCACGGCCAGAGCCAGCCGCACCACCTCGCGCTCCACGGATTGCAGATAACGGTCCCGCTCCCTTGCAAAGCTAGCGACCAGTTCCTGCGCCTGCTGGACGCGCTTCTCTTCGATTTGCCGCAGCGCGGCGGCGTGAGCCTCGCGCTCGGCCTGACGCCCCTCCGCGCGGCCGGCCTCGAAGGCGCGCCGGTTCTCTTCGCCAAGCCGCTTTTCGTACTCGGCATGAATGGACTCCGCCGAGACGACGCCCGTCTGGGCGTGTGCTCCCGCATCCTCGGTTCGATCGGATGCCTCATCGAGCAGGCCATCCAGCGCCGACACGGCGCAGGGCTGCGCGCTGGCCGGATACGCGAAGACCTCCACGCGATCCGCTCTACCGCACTCCCGAACTCCGCCAGCCTGTTGCAATGAACCCCTCTCTCTCGCTGTATGTCTCGATCCCGCCGCCATCCGCAGCAAAGGCTAGGCCAGCATCTCGTCGCCCGTTTCCAGCTTCAATACCACCTTGCCATCGGCCTCCAGACGGCGGGCTAGATTCAGAATCTCCTGCTGGGCCTGCGCCACCTCGCGCGAGCGGACCGGCCCCAGCACCTCCATGTCTTCCTTCATCATCTCCACGGCGCGCGAACTCATCGCCTTGAAGATCTGCGCGCGCAGTTCCTCGTTGGCCCCGCGCAGAGCCAGAGCCAACTGGCGCTTGTCCACGCCGGAGACGATCTCGCGGATCGTGGCGGGAGGCACCGTCACCAGATCTTCGAAGGTGAACATCAGATTGCGAATATTCAGCGCCAACTCCGGCTCTGCCTCCTCGATGGTTTCCAGAATTTGTTTCGCTTCCTCGGCGTTGAGGCGGTTGAGCAGGTCGGCGACGGCCTTGAATCCCGAGTAGCTCTTGCGCGCCGTATCGCCGACCGCTTCCAGGCGGCGATGCAGAATGTGCGCAACCTTCTGCGCCATCTCCGGCGAGAACTGCCGCATCTCGGCCAGCCGCTGGATGGACACGACCTTGTGCTCCTCGCTGAGGTTGTCGAGCACCTGCGAGGCCCGGCGCGGGTCCAGATGGGCGAGAACCAGGGCGATGGTCTGCGGATGTTCGGTATCCAGCAGCTTGCCCAACTGCTGGGGATCGGTCCGCTGGAGCTTGGCCAGGTTACCCTGCTGCTCTTCCTGCGAACGGCGCACCTGCAGCAACAGATCGTCCGCGCGCTCCTTGCCGAAGGTCTGGATCAGCAACCGGCTCGCGTAGTCCAGACCGCCGTGGACCATGAAGTTCTGGGTCTCCAGAAGTCCCCAGAACTCCTCCAGCACCTCGGCGGACATCTCCGGCGTAATGCCGCGCAGTTCGGCCAGCTCTTCGGTCAGCCGCTCGACGTCCGCATCCGGCAGTGCGCGCAGAATCTCCCGGGCCGCCTCCTCGCCGACCGCGACCAGCAGCACCGCGGCCTTGCGCAGTCCCGAAAGACCGGCGATGCGGCTGCGCTGATCCGCGCGATTGTCATTGTCCCCCAAGACCAAGACGGTTTCCTTTCCCCTTGCGGCCTATAGCAAAAACAGAGTAGCTGTACCCAGTGGCAATGCTCTCAAGTGGCTTTTTCCTCGAGAAAAAGCCCCCTTGTACGCCCTCAGCAAGGGCACGTTGACTCTGGTTTTGCTCTAGTCCGAGTGAATCCAGCTTTGCAACAGACGCGAGCTCTGCGTCGGCTCCCGCTTCAGATGCGCCGTCACCCGATCGAAGACCTCCTGCGAGCGGGTGCGCTCCGCCTCCACCTCGAAGGCCTCCTGCGGCCTGGGAAGCGTTGCCGATGCGGCCGTGGGCAACTCTTTCGGATCGCCCTTTCCTTCGGCGCGGTTTTTGCCCTTCTTTGCCGTACCCGAGGGCTCCCGCGAGAGACGCCGCAGCAGCGGATGCAACCCAAAGAGCAGGACAATCGACAGGCCTGCGAGCAGCGCCAGGTAGCGCACCAGCACCGGCGAGTTCTCAGCCAGGTTCAGGGCCTGCCGGTAAACCGGCACCGGCTGCGCGAGACGATTGTCGTCGAATGCCAGGTCCTGCACCGTCACCACGTCGCCGCGCGCCGGATCGAAGCCCACGGAGGCCTGTGCCAGCGCGGTCAGGTTGCGCAACTCGTCCGCCGAGCGGGGCTGGAAGACGGCGGCGCGATCCTTCGAGGCCGGTTGCAACATGCGGTCGTTGACGACGATGGCGGCCGTCAGCCGGTGCACCTTTCCGGGGCCTTCGACGATATGGCGTTCGGTCTTCGAGACGCCGTAGGCGCCCGTCTCGGAGCGGCTTGTTTGAGGCTGCGCAGTCTGCTGCGGGTAGACGGGCACGGACTGCGCGTTGGGTGCGTTGGAGGCCACGCCGGGAACGCCCGCGGCCAGCGGTTGCGGTCCGCTCGACTGCTCGGTGCGCTGCATCGACAGGGTGACCGTCTTGTCCGGGTCGTAGTTCACCTGCGTCGTATCGGTGGCCGCCTGTTCGTAGTCCAGCGTCACCGAGGCGCGCACGTTGCCCGCGCCGGTGACAGGTTCAAGTGTGGAGACCAGCTTCTCTTCGAGGGTCTGCTCGGCTGTCTGGCGCAGGGCTGCTTCGGTCTTCGGCCCCAGGGGCAGATTGCCGGCCGCGTCCACCAGAACAACGCGCTCCGGCGAGAGCCCGTCCACGGCAGAAGAGACGAGGTTGCGGATCGCCTCCGCCTCGCCGTCGGCCAGAGTGCGATGGCGCAGCTTCAACACCACCGATGCCTTGGCCGGGCGCTCCTGCTCGCGGAAGAGCGACTCGTGCGGCATCACCAGATGCACACGCGCCGAAGCCACGTCGGCCAGCGTGCCGACCGTATGCTCCAGTTCGCCTTCGAGGGCGCGTTGATAGTTCACCTGCTCGTCGAACTCGGAACCGACCCAGTTCGGTTTGTCGAAGATCTCGAATCCCAACCGTCCTGTTTTGGCGCTGCCTTTGGCGGCGGTCAGCAGACGGGCCTTGTCCAGTTGCGGCGCGGGAACCCGGAGGCCGGTTCCATCCGGCGTGGGCTCGAAGGGAATCTGCGCCTGCGCCAGTGTCTGTCCGGTGGCGCGAGCGTCTTCGGGGTCCATGTTGGAGTAGAGCGTTCGCCAGTCGGTGCGCAGCGTGTACCAGAGCAACCCGCCAAGGGCCGCCGCCACGAGCAGAACCGCCAACGCCGACAGGGTCCTTTGCCGGGGCTCCATCGCGGCCCAGCGCACTTGGCCAAGGCCCCAGAGCCCCTTCAGACGGCTGACCAGCCCGGCCTCCACCGCCATGGCCGGCGCGCTCCTCTCCAGTTGTGTTCCCGTGGCCATCTATTTTGCTCTGCCGTCCCTCTACGATTCCGCGAATACTGCACTCACTGCCAAACCGGCCTGCAATGCCGCCGGAAAACCGCCTCTGCTAGAACTGCATGCCGATGACCTGCTGATAGGCCTGCACGGCCTTGTTGCGTACCGACAATGCCAGTTCGAAGGCCATATCCGCCTTCTGGGTAGCGATCATCGCCTGATGCACATCGACGCCCGTGCCGCTGAGCAGACCGCTGACCGCCGAGCGTGCCTGCGCTTCCAGATCGTTTACCTGCCCGACTGCGTCGGTGAGCAGATCGGCAAAGGGGCTCGATGAAACCGACGAACTGGCCGCGCCCGATGCCGCTGAGGCCGGCGACCCGGCTGCCGCCGCAGTCACCGAGGCTAGAGATTGGATGGCGCTCTGCATGGTTGCTCCTTCACTGCTTTCCTTGATCCTGTCCGCACGTTCCGGCTACCTGAACGCTTCCTCTTCGTTTGGCCGGCTCTTCGCGCGGTCTGCTATCCCTTGGCAATCTCCAATGCCGAGGCGATCATGCTCTTCTCAGCCTGGACAGCCGAACCGTTCAAACCGTAGGCACGCGTGGCCCCCATCAGGTCCACCATCTCTGAGACCGGATTAATGTCCGGATAGGAGACATACCCCTCGGCGTCGGCGTCCGGATGGCCGGGATCGTAGCGCTTGAGCGGCGCCCCCGTGTCCTCGACCACCGCCGCAATATGCACGCCGGGCGCGGTTGCCGTTCCACCGGGCAGCGCAGGCATGGCAACGCTGCCCGGCGACGTTGCAGTTGTGCCGCCGGTTCCCGCCGCAGTGTTCATGGAATCCAGAAAGCTCGCACCCGCGCCCTGGTTGGCGGCAAAGACAACGTGCTGGCGGCGGTAAGGGCCGCCCGCGGCGGTGCGCGTCGTCTCCGCATTGGCCATGTTGGCGGCCACCACCTCGGCGCGCATACGCTCGGCCTGCATCGCCTCGCCGGATGTGCTCATCATGCCGAACAAGTTCATTGCTGCTCCCCCTTCCTGCCTGCTTCGTACTCGCTTCCGTGCTTCGTGCCCGTTATCCAGTTACTTCCGTATCTCCGTCCAGATCGAGTGCCCAGCTATTTGTCGGCGTGGATGGCGTCGAGGATGCGCTGATTCTCGATGCGCAACAGCGCGACGCCGGTCTTGAACTTCAACTGCGCCTCGGCCAGATTCAGGCTCTCGCGGTCCATCGATACGTTGTTGCCGTCGGGCCGTGCGATGAGTCCGTCGACCGTGCGCGCCTGAATGCGGCGCCCGGGCTTTCCCTGGTCCACATCGTCGATGGCCGAGCGCATCTCGGCTTCGAAGTCCATGCCGAGAGTGCGATAGCCGGGCGTGTCGATGTTGGCCATGTTGGCCGCCGTCAGCTTGGTCTGGGCGGTGGCCAGGTCAAGGTAGCGGGCGATCTGCTCGCCCATGGTGGTTTCAATTCCCATGCTCATCGGGTGTCCTCCTTCCGGCTGCTTACCGTCGCGGATCAGTTGATGGAGAGACCGAAGTCGATCTCGTTCGAGGTGAGCACCGGCTCGTCGCCGGCCAGGATTACGGCCCGCTCCAGCACGTGAGCCAGTTCGCGCACATTGCCCGGCCATCCATGCCCGCCCAGTTTGGAGAGCGCTCCTGAATCGAGGCGCTTCACCGGAGCCTCGCGGCCCATGCGCTCCAGAAAGTGATCGGCGAGCAGGGGCAGATCCTCGGGATGCTCGGCGAGGGCCGGGGTGCGGATCAGAAAGACTGCCAGCCGGTAGTAGAGATCGGAGCGGAAGCTGCCGCTGGCCGCATGTTGCGCCAGAGGCCGGTGGGTGGCAGCGATAATCCGCACGTCCACCTTGAGGGTCTCGTTGTCGCCGACGCGCTGCAGTTCGCCACACTCCACAAAGCGCAGCAGCTTGGCTTGCAGTCCCAGCGGCATCTCGCCAATCTCGTCGAGGAACAGCGTGCCGCCGTCGGCAGCCTCAATGCGGCCCACGCGTCCCTGCACCGCGCCGGTAAAGGCGCCGCGGGTGTGGCCGAAGAGTTCGGCCTCCAGCAGCGCTTCCGGAATGGCCGCGCAATTGATGGCCACAAAGGGCTTGCGGCTGCGCGACGAGAGCCGATGCAGGCCTTCGGCAACCAGTTCCTTGCCCGACCCGGTCGGCCCCTCGATCAGCACGGGGGTCTGCCGCGGGGCTACAAGCCGGATGCGGCGGCTGACCTCCAACATGCAGGGCGCATTGCCAATCAACTCCGGCAAGCGCTCGGCCCGCGAAGGATCGTGTTTGAGCGCGGCCGGTCCGGCGGCTTGCAGCGCTGTTGCCGCGGCCGCAGTGGCGGTTTGCAGGGGCATCACCATCTCTGCGGGCAGCTCGGCTGCCTCAATTTCCGCATGTGACTCACGGGGCTTGCCCAGAGCGGGAGCCGTGTTCCATGCCGCGGTGTCGGTGTCCTGCGAGCAGCGGAGGGCGTAGAGCAACTCCTGCCGGTAGGGACCGCGGGGGCTCTCCTGGTTGGAAGCGCCCCCTGCGGCCACCAGGTCCGCCTGGGGAAAGCGGCTGCGGAAGTCGCCGAGAAACTCGTTCAGATCGAGATCCGGCAGCCACGTATCCACAATGACGGCCTCGGGGGGTGCCTCTTCCGCGGCGGCCCAGGCCTGCGCGCCGCTGGCGGCTTCAAATACCTGCCAACGCAGACCGGCAAGAATCTGTGCCAACCGCTGACGAAAGCTGTGGTCGGCGCTGGCCACGAGGGCCGTACGCGTGCGGGGGCGCGGGGCAATGGACGATGTGGAGACGGAGACCGGCACAGGCTGCATCGATGAACTCCTGCCCCTGAGGGGCGTGATGGATTGGGTTTGGTTACGAATGTGCTTCGACGGAGGGAGAAGCGACCGCCGTACGGGACTGGAGCAGGTGCGCCGGAGCTGCGGCAGGCGCACCGAGGGCGAGTTCGGCCTCGGAGGGCACGACATACCCCTGGCCGCGCACGGTGCGCAGCAGGTGGCCTGGAGGCGGGTCCTTCAGCTTGCGGCGCAGGTAATTCACATAGACATCCACGATATTGGTGGTCTGCGCCGGCTCCATGTTCCAGACCGACTCCAGCAACTCGACTCGCGAGACACACTGACCGCGGTTGATCATCAGATGTTCGAGCAGGGCGAATTCCTTGTTGGTGAGCACAACCAGAGAATTGCCGCGCCGCACCGAGTGGTCCAGGCGGTCCAGTTCAAGGTCGCCCGCGCGCAACTGCAGACGGGCTTCGCGCTTGCGCCGCAGCAGGGCCCGGCAGCGGGCGCGCAGTTCGTGCAGGCTGAAGGGCTTCAGCATCAGGTCGTCGGCGCCGCGGTCCAGGCAGCGCACACGCGCCTCCACTTCCTGACGCGCCGTCAAGATCAACACGGGCAGATTGGCGTCGAGAGCGCGCACCTCTTCCAGAACCTGCTCGCCGTCCTTGACCGGCATGTTCAGGTCGAGGATGGTCAGATCCGGCATCTCCTGCCGGAAGGCCTCGACGGCTACCCCGCCATCGTGCGCCAGCCGTACCTTGTGGCCGTCCGCCTCGAGTCCCCGGCAGAGAAACATGGCCAGCGCTTTGTCGTCTTCAGCTACGAGTACCCTCATGAGTGCCTTTCCTTCGGGCAAGGAGCAGGATGGCCCGCCGCCATGCCCTGTTCTGGAGCAGCGCTGCTTAGCAGAAGCTAAACAACTGGCTCCATCACCAAGATCCGCTGTCGCAGAATGGAACTCAAGATTGGAAAGAGAAAAGATACAGATGCGTTTCCGGGATCGGCACACAACGGTGCGTGATCCCGAAATGGGCCTGCCCAGCCGGCGGAAGACTGTGCACGGATTCAATCTGTCCGGGGAGGAGAAACAGTTCGCCGAACTGCGCCCATCTATGACGAGAGTTTTTCCGCAGCCTGTTCCACCCTTCCGCAGCAGAACCCGGGAGATGAACGGCACAACGGTTAAATCCGGGGAACGATGGTTGAGCAGGAGGGCCGCGTTACTGAAAGTAGGTACTTCCGTTTGTATCTGCGACGAAAGAGTTATGGCATTCTAATATCTGCTGCCGATGCTAGAGGATGGAGATTTCAGCGGCCCGGACCTTGGCGCAAGGAGCGCAAACAGAAGTGCTGGACTATGGAAAATTGCCGGAACTTGCCGCGATTCTTTTGCTGACGGGCGCGTTTGCCTCGGTGGCCCGCCGCGGTAATTCTCCAGGAGCAGGACTGTGGTTGACGGGCTGGGTCATCATCGCGCTGCATTTTGCCGCATCGATGTTTCAACCGGTTCCGGGCGCCATCGGCAGATGTGCGGAATTCTTCTCTGCGGTTTCCCTTACATGGGCAGCGATCTTCTTCATGCGCGCGCTGGTTCCCTATCGGGAGGAGCCGACGAGCAGGTGGATGTCCGGGGCCTTTGTGGCCTCCAACACGATCTATATCGGCGTGGCGACATTTCTTCCTGAGAAGACCTGGTGGCTGGTTCCGGCCGCCGCCCTCTTCGTTCTGCTTCCTCTGATTGTCGGTCTCGTTTCGCTGCCGGAGTTCACGCATCCCTTGCGGTGGACACTGATTGGACTGAACGCGGCGCTGACCTGCTTCCTGCTTGCGTTTCAGTACCGGCCTGGCGACGGACCGTCGCTGGCGATGAATGCGGTATTGTTTACCGCGTATTTTGGCTGCTGGATGCATTTCTGGCGCAGCTACCGGCAGCCATCGATGGGGATTTTCATCACCTCGTTCGGCTTTCTGGCCTGGGCGCTCGTGTTCGTGATTTCCCCCGCGCTGCTTGCGTATCTGCCGGGGGTGCGCGTGGAGAGCGGTGTCTGGAATCTACCCAAATATGTGGTCGCCACGGGCATGATTCTGCTGGTGCTGGAGCGGCAGATCGAGCACAACAAGTATCTGGCGCTGCATGACGATCTGACGGGGCTTCCAAACCGGCGTCTCTTTCAGGACCGTTTGAGCAGCGCGCTGGAGAGAGCACGCCGCTCAAACCAGCAGACCGCGCTGCTGCTGGCCGATCTGGACGCCTTCAAGCAAGTGAACGATTCGCTGGGGCACCATGTAGGCGACCTGTTGCTGAAGCGGGTCGGAGCGCTGTTTTCGCAGCGGGTACGGCGTTCCGACACGGTGGCGCGCACCGGAGGCGACGAGTTCGCCATCATCCTGGAAGAGCCGGTTACGCGTTTAGACGCTGAGCACGTGGGTGCGGCATTGGCGGGCCTACTGGAGGCTCCGCTGCAGTTGGGCGGGCATACCTTGCGGACGAGCGCCAGCATCGGCATTGCCCTGTTTCCCGCCGATGCGGACACGGCGGAGACGCTCTTCATTGCAGCGGACAAGCGGATGTACAGCGCGAAAGAAACCGGGCGGGGACGCAGCGGGTCCAGCTTGGACCGCAATCTTTCCGCGCCGCCCACAACACGGCAGGACATGCCCTCCATCCGATCCTGAGCCGCGGGACATTGCGACGGCCGGCCATGGCCAGCTTCGGATAGGACGGCGCCGGCACTGCGGAAGACGTCAAATAGAAAAGGCCCGCATTGGAGAATGCGGGCCTTTTCGATTCTTCAACGATCTAGTTGCCCGCGCCCGGTCCACGGCCACCACCACCACCGCCGGTACGGCGACGGCGGCGGCGACGGTTGTTGTTCGGTGCTCCGCCAGCCGGCCGCGGAGTGCCTGCGCCAGCGACAGGAGCAGCAGCCCCACCATCGGCGCGGTTGAAGTTGGGCTCGTTCTCTTCGTCGAACTCTTCGCCGCCGTCTTCCTCGAAGTCGTCTCCGCCCTCGATGAGGATGGTGCTCTGGTTGGTGCGCGGCTGACGCTCGTCGAACTCGTTGCGCGGACGCTGCGGCGCGGGAGTGCGAACAGGCGCCGGAGCCTCGGCCACTGCCTCGACTTGCTCCACTTCCGTCTCGCCCTCAGCCTCGGCTACCGGAGCGGTCTGGGCCAACTTGGCCTTCTGCTCCTTGATGAGCGCCTTGCGGCTGAGCTTGATGCGGTTGCCTTCGATGGCCAGAACCTTCACCATCACCTGATCGCCTTCGCGCAGCTCGTCCTTGACTTCCTTGACGCGATGCTCGGCGATTTCGGAGATGTGCAGCAGGCCGTCAGTACCCGGGAAGAGCTCGACAAACGCGCCGAACTCGGCCAGGCGAACTACCTTGCCCAGATAGGTCTTGCCGATCTCGGGCACGGCGGAGATGTTGTTGATGATTTCGAGCGCCTTCTTCAGGCCCTCGGCATCGCTCGACGCCACACTCACCTTGCCCGTATCGTCGACGTCGATCTTGGCGCCAGTCTGCTCAACGATGCCACGGATGGTGGCGCCGCCCTTGCCGATCAGGTCGCGGATCTTCTCGACCGGGATCATCACTGTCTCGATGCGGGGCGCATACTGCGAGCGCTCCGTGCGAGGTCCGTCGAGAACCGCATCCATCTTGTCGAGAAGGAAGATGCGCCCACGGCGAGCCTGTTCCATGGCCTGCTGCAGGATCTCGCGGGTCAGGCCGCCGATCTTGATGTCCATCTGCAGGGCGGTGATGCCCTTGCGGGTTCCGGCTACCTTGAAGTCCATGTCGCCGTAGTGGTCTTCCGCGCCGGCGATGTCGGTCAGAATGGCGTAGTCATCGCCTTCCTTGACCAGGCCCATGGCCACACCGGCCACGGAACCCTTCAACTGAATGCCCGCATCGTAGAGCGCAAGGCTCGCGCCGCAGACCGAAGCCATGGACGAAGAACCGTTCGACTCCAGAATGTCGGAGACGACGCGCATCGAATAGGGGGACTCTTCGGTGCTGGGCAACACTGCCGAGATAGCGCGCTCAGCCAGAGCGCCGTGGCCCACTTCGCGGCGTCCGACGCCGGTCATGCGGCCCGTCTCGCCCACGCTGAACGGCGGGAAGTTGTAATGCAGCATGAAGTTCTTGCGCTGCTCGCCCTCGTAGCTCTCCAGGCGCTGGCCGTCATCGGCTGTGCCCAGGGTCGCTGTAACCAGAGCCTGCGTCTCACCGCGCGTAAACAGCGCCGAACCATGGGTGCGGGGCAGAACGCCGGTCTCGATGGTGATGGCGCGAATCTCGTCGAAGGCGCGGCGATCGGGACGGATGCGGTCCTTGGTCACCTGCTCGCGGAAGAGGCGCTCGCGGAGGTGCTCGTAGTAGGTTCCGAGCTTCTTCTTCGCGGAGGGATCGTCGGCAGGCAGTTCGGCCGCAAGCTCGTCCTTGATCTGCTTGATGAGGGCATAGCTCTCGGTTTTGCCGTGGGTCTTGGTGTCCAGGGCGTCCTTGAGGCGATCGCCGATCTTGGCCTTCAACTCGGCGTAGTAGGCCTCGTCGAACTCGGGAGCCGTGAAAGCGCGCTTCGGCTTGCCGGCCTTGGCGACCAGTTCCTCGATGGCAGCGACAATCTTCTTGATTTCCCCATGCGCGAACTCGATGGCAGCCAGGATGACCTCTTCGGTCTCTTCCTTGGCGCCCGACTCGATCATGACGATGCCGTCCTTGTGGCCGACGACCATGATGTTGACGGTGGTGGCGGCACGCTCGGAGTAAGTGGGATTCACGACAAACTCGCCATCGACGCGCCCGACGCGCACGGCGCCGACAATCGCGTTGAAGGGAATGTCCGACAGGGCCAGAGCGGCGGCGGCACCGTTGATGGCTACCACGTCGGGGTCGTTCTCCTTATCGGCGGAGAAGACCAGGGCAATGATCTGCGTCTCGTTGCGGAAGCCGTCCGGGAACATGGGACGAATGGGGCGGTCGATCTGGCGAGCAGTGAGAATTTCCTTCTCGCTGGGGCGGCCTTCGCGCTTGATGAAGCCGCCGGGAATGCGTCCACCGGCGTAGGTGTATTCGCGATAATCCACCGTGAGGGGGAAGAAGTCGATTCCCTCGCGGGGGTCGGGAGAAGCCACAGCTGTTGCCAACACCACGGACTCACCCATGGTCACCAATGCGGAGCCAGAGGCCTGCTTCGCCATTCGACCGGTCTCAAAGACCAGCCGTTTGCCGCCGGCAAGCTCGACGGACACTTCATGCTTCGTAGACATACGATTCCTCGTTTCGTTTTTTCGCTTGGGAAACTTGTAGGAGGGAATGCGCCTGCGGATATGCGGCGACGATGGGGCGGCGCACCATGCAACGATGTGCGCGCGAGGGGATGGGTTCTCCCCGCCGGCGGATCGACCGTTGCTGCAGGCCCGCGCAGAATCGATAGATCTGCACGTGGCCTGGCAGCCGGTCGGGTTCGCCAGGTACACCGTGGCCACGGGTTCCTTTGGGAACAAGGGCCGTGACCAAATAACGGTCTGGGCGCTTCCGGGTCAAAGTTGACTTTCTGATTACTTGCGGATTCCGAGCTTGGCGATCACGTCGCGGTAACGATCCGTGTCGTGCGTCTTCAGGTAATCCAGCAGGCGGCGGCGCTTGCTGACCAGCATCAAAAGACCACGACGCGAGGCGTGATCCTTCTTGTGGGTCTTGAAGTGTTCGGTCAGCTCACCAATTCGTGTACTCAGAATCGCGATCTGGACCTCCGGAGAGCCGGTGTCCGTATCGTGGGTGCGGAAGCGTTCAATCAGTTCGGATTTCTTAGCAGTCGCCAGCACGGCGTGTGTTACTCCCTTGTTTTCTCAGATCCACTCTTAAGTGTCTAACGTGAGATTAACATGAATGCGCGGCTGGACGCTAATGGGGTAACTCTCCGGTAACGGCGACATGGCTGGACGGCTGTGTCGCGCCAAAAACGAACGGCCTCACCGATTCGCGCGCCGCTCCCGCATCCCCGGTTCGTCCCTTTGCGCGTCCATGAAATTCGATATTTCGACGTAGCCAATCCCTCCGGTAACCGTCTACAAAGGATCATGCGCGAAAATCTGCACTCCCTACCTGAGTTCTCTGACCCAGTCTCCGGGAAATCCTGCCCTCGCAAGAAGACCGGCGAGGAAATCCGGCGATTCGGCATGGATCGGCGTTTTCATGCGATTCTTGCAGTTTTCTGCCTGCTTGTTGCCGCTAGTTCGATGGCAGCGGGCCAGAGTCCGACAACGCAATCCGAAGTCCAACCGAAGCAAGCGGCGGTTCCTGCTCCGGAAGGCGCGCAGACGGGGAAGGCTCCCGAGGTGAATCCTCGGGCTGGCTCTGTGGGGCCTTGGCTCTTCAACCCGTTGATGAAGCCCAGCAAGCCGCTGACGGCCAGCCAGAAATTCACGCTCTTCGAACATCGGTCCTTCGGACCGCCGGCCTTTGTGTCGCCGGCGATCAGCGCTGGCTTCCGGATGGCGAGACCGCGCGCCGATTACCCGCGCGACTGGAAGGACGGCGCTGGGGCCTTCGGGCGGCTGTACGGCAGCACCGTGGCGACTCAGGCCTCCCGGCATAGCGCCGAGTTCCTGACCGAAGCTGCTTTCCACTACGATCCGCGCTACTTCCCTTCCCGCGAAAGCAACGGAGTTGCTCGCGTAGCTCATGCCCTGGCCTTTGTGGTGGTGCAAAGGACCGACTCCGGTGCGACATCCTTGGCTTTGCCGCACTTTGCCGGAGCAGCCGCAGGCGGATTTGTGGGGATGGCCTATCTGCCGCCGGGGTACAACGACCTGCATCACGCCGGAAACCGGGCCGCCTCGGAACTGCTTTCTATCGGGGTACGAAATCTGGCGTTCGAGTTCGCACCGGAACTGTATCCGCTGGAACGCAAGCTGCACATTCCGAGGGTAGTCCCGGCCTGGTGGACCTCCCGGCACGCTTCCCGGCACGACCGTCCCTGAGATGCAGCGCGCCAGCTATAGAAAAATCGGAGTCGCTGTACCCAGCGGCAATGCTCTCAAGTGGCTTTTTCTCCAAGAGGTTGTCTAAAAACTCAGCTTTCGTCGAAGGGTACGGGCTTTAGTCCGTACATCAAAAGTCCAAATAGAACAGGGCTTTAGCCCCCGAGGCAGTCTTTCGGGGCGTTTGCATCGCCTCAGGGGCTAAAGCCCGGCAAATTTTATATGGTCGAACGTACGGGCTGAAGCCCGTACCCTTCAATCTGTAAGTTTCTAAACAGATTCTAAGGAAAAGCCACATTGCAGGCCATTCGCAAGGGCACGTTTACTCCAGTTTTGCTCTACTGAGCGCCTTCCGCCCAATAGTTGGCACGGGCAACAACGCGCGCGCCGTAATCCTGCGCGGTGCGAACGCGAAGGCTGTGGAGGCCGGGCGCCGGATCGGAAGGACTGAAGGTGATCAGGTAGCGGTTGCGCGCGTGGCGGGCCGCATCTACGATGCGCTGCTCGAACTTCTTGTCGCCGGTAAAGGTGGTGTACTCGCCGCCGCTCATCTGCGCCACTTCCCGGGCCACGTTCTTCTTGAATGCCTGTACAAGTGTCCAAAGCGCGGAGACGATGTTGGTGGTGCGGTCTTCGCCGGAATCCTTGATGTCATGCGCCAACTCCGCCTGAAACGGCGTAAACGAGACGCTCAGCACCAGCACGTCGGATGCGCCGATCTTTGAAACCAGATTGACGGGCTTGGTGTGCTTGCTGCCATGGTCGCGTTCTTCGCTGATCAGCAGCAGTACGCGGCGGAACTCCTTGGGCTGCGACTGGAGCAGATCGACGGCATAACTGACCGTGTCAAGGACAGCCGCGCCGCCGTCGCCGGGACGCAACTGCTTGAGGGCGTCGTTCACCTGGTCGCCGGATTGGGTGAAGTCGGCGATCAGGTGCGGTTCCGAATCGAAGCCTATAAGGGCCGCCTGACTGCGATGGTCGGAGAGAAACAGATCGAGCAGCGGCCCGAGCTTGGCCAGCTTGTCGAACTCAAGCACACTGACGCCGCCCTGCTCCACCGCAACCACCAGCGAGACGGGCGCGGTGTCCATCTCTTCCTGCACGCGAATCTTCTGCGGCACGCCGTTGTCTTCCAGGATGAAGTCGTCGGGGCGCAGGCCGTAAAGAATGCCTCCACCGCGCTTTTCGACAAGGGTGGGAACCAGAACCTCGGTCGTGGTTACGCGGAGGGTGGGCGTGTTGCCGTGCGGGCTGGGCATGGGCTGGGGCGGCTCGGCCGGCGGCAACTGCTGACCGAGGGCGAACGAGGCCGAGAGCAGAGCGATCAGGCTTGCGCAGAACGCTTCCTTCAAATCAAACTTTCTCATGCGCAACAACTCCGAATCGCGGCTCTAGACGCGCCTGCGCGCCTCGCGCTGCACCTGCCCGGTCCAGAAGAGGTAACTAAGCAACTCCCAACGCGAATTCCAGGCAAACTCAAAGATCTTGCCGGCGGTCAGCGTCTCGGCCGGCATGCCCGAGTAGGTCTCAACCCTCCAACGGATGTATTCGCTGCGCCAGGGCGTAAAACGGTGGCCGCGGGTGGCATTCCATATAAATCGAATGGCTGAGAGCAAGACAGATCCTCTGACCCAAGTATAGACGGTGCGTAGCGGGCATCGCTTCGGGCCACGCGGCCCGGCCGCGCCGGTATCCCATGAGATCTACAGCTTGCTGAACAGGCTGTTGGAGGTCGATTCCAGTTGCACAATCACGCTTTCCAAAGCCGTCTGCTGCGTTTCGGCTAGGGAGAGTTGCGTAGACACCGTGGCCACATCGGCCTGCATCAGGTTGGTCTGCGCAGCCGTCAACTGCGTCTGTTCGCTGGTGGTGGCGTCTGACGCGGCGCTGAGCTGGGTGATGGAGTTGTCGATGGTGACCCGCTGTTGCGAGACGTAATTCAGCGCGGTGTTGAGCGATTGCGTATCGGTGATGGCTTTGGAGGTATCCACCGTGCCGCTTGCGTAGTCGGCAATCAGGCTGTTCAGCGCCGAGAAGACATTATTACTTCCGCTGCCGGTGAATATCTGGCTGCCGGGCACGTTCAACTGAATCTTCTCACCATTCGGCGTGACCAGATAATTCACGTTGGTATCTCCGTTATAGGTGGTTACAGCCGGAGAAGTCGCCGTGGAGGTGCTGAAAGGAGTTGTTGAGCCCTGCGCACCCGCGAAGATGTATTGCCCCTGATAGCTCGTGTTGGCCAGCGACTGCACCTCGTCGAGGATGCCCGACAACTGGCTGGAAACCGACTTCACATCGCTGGCGTTCATGGTGCCGTTGTTGGCGCCGGTGGCCAGCGAGATGGCCTGCGTGAGCTGCGAGACGACGCTGCCGAGCGCCGAGTCCGCCACCTGCAATTGGCCCTTGACCAGACTGGAGCTTTGCGTGAAGGTATCATCCTGCTGAATCTGGTTCAGCAAGAGCACATTCTCGCCTGCGGCCTGCGGGTCCGCGCTCAAGGAGGTGACGCGCACGCCGCTTGAGATTTCGTTCGTGAGTTGCTGCTCATTCGCTTGCACCTGGTTGAGCGAACCGGCCAGATTCGATGTGTAAAACGGATCGACGCGCATCGTTTTCCTTGTCTTGATTGGCTTTCATACACCGCCCGTTCAGCGATGAGGAAGAAGTTTCTAGCCGCTGACGGCGGTCTCCGTTCCTAGGTTCAATGCGGAAGACATTACATTGTTCAGAATCGAGAAGACCTGGGAAGCGGCCTGATAACTGCGCTCCATGGTGGTGAGCGTGGAGGCCTCGTCGTTCAGATTCACCGCGGAGATCGAGTTATTCTGCGTCGTCAACTGCGTCACGGATGCGGTCTGCGCGGTATTTTCCGTCTCCACGTTGGAAACCGTCGAGCCCAGCGAACTGACAAAGTTCGAGTAGTAGTTGATGGGTGTCTGTCCGTTGACGATCGTCTGATTGCCAAGTGCCGCCATGGCGATGGCGTTGGAGTTGTCGCCGGTTCCCGCTGTCGAGGATGCCGCCGCAATCTTGCCGGGGTCGGTCATGACCACACTCATGGCGAGCGCGCTGCCAGCAACCTGTGTGGGCTCTGCGAAGATGTTGCCCGCGTTCGCGGTATCGCCGCTCAGGTCGGTCCCGGCGTTGTTCAACTGGTTGACCTGGGTCGATACGCTGTAGGCAAGCTGATCGAGCGAACTGACGGCGCCGGGTACATCGGTGTCGCGCGCCGTCAGGTATCCGCCCAGCGAGCCCCCGCCCGAGGCCAACTCGGCCGTGATGTCGGTGGCGCCGGAGTAGATGTGCGTGACCCCGCCGGAGTTGCCGGTGGTCAACTGTTCACTCGACCCCTCCGAGACAAGCACTGCGCCGGAGGTCGTCGTAATCATCAGACCGTTGTTCTGCGTGGTGACTTGATTGACTCCGATGAGTTTGGAAAGCTGGGCAAGATCCTGCTGGCGCTGGTCTTCCAGAGTTCCCGCATCGGAACTGCCGGAGGTTGACTGAATCTGCTGGTTCAACTGGGCAATCGAGTCCGTCAGCGCATTGACCTGCGAGACGACTCCGCCCGCCTCCTGATCGAGAGCGCTCCGCTGGGCTTCGAGGCTGGCGGCGGCGCTGGATACATCGCTGGAGAGCGTCGATGCCGAAGACAACACCTCCTCGCGCAGGGAGTCCGAGGCCGGGTTCGCTTCCAGCGAGGAAAAGGAGCTGAAGAAGCTGGTCAGGTCCGTGCCGATATTGCCGGCCGACGAAGCACTGGAGCCGGAACTGGGCGTAAAGAGCGATTGCATCGTCTGCAGCGCCGTCAACCGCGCTCCCGAGGCCGAAGCCAATTGCTGCTGCTGATTCAGCCGCTCCTCCAGAACGCGGTCGCGCTGCGAAGCGGGTCCGGTCATCGTCGCTCCATTGCCGTAGGAGACGCCGTTGATCACGACCGAGGGATTCTCCAGCCAGGTCGGCTGCTCTTCCGTGTAGCCGGTGGCGCTGGCGTTGGCCACGTTGTTGGCCACCACATTCAGCGCCGCCTGGTCGTTGTCGAGCGCCTGCGAAATCAGACTTAAAGCCGAGTTAATGGTTCCCATGCGCGCTCTCCAGATCGGTCCATCCGCGCACCTGCCCGTCGCCGTAACCGCTGTGGCCCATGCGAATCTCCCTGAGCCGATGCAGGACGCGCAGGTTGGCGCGCGTCGCTTCCAGTACGCGGGCAAAGGTTGCCATCTCCTGGTTCGCTTCGGTGGCCTGGCGGATCAGTTCGGCACGGCCGCTGCTTTCCATAGCCGGAAGATCGCGATTCAAGGCCTGGCAGGATGCGGCAAGTTCCTCGATCCGATCCGCATCCAGGTGCGCCAGCGCACGGGATGCCTCGACGACGATTTCCTTCAGCTCGGGCCGCGGTGCCCCCGTTGCGACTGCCTGCATTTCAGCGTCCCTTCTCTCCTGCCGCTCTACCTGGCGCACCGGCCACGAATGCGGCCTTGCTCCTGCCAGGATTCAGCGCTCCGTTCGCTTCTTCTCCGGCATCGAGCAGGAGAGATCGTGCCAGCGCGGTGAATTCCGGAGCTAAGCCTTGCCCAGCATTGCGTCAACCATCTTCGAAGCCACTGCGGAGGCCGGTACGCTATACGTGCCGGCGGCCAGAGCCGCCTGTATCGAGGCAACCTTGTCCATGCGCACGCCGTCCGCCGAGGCCGTCTGCGCAACCTCGCTGGCGGCGCTGCTGACCGTGGCGCTATCGCTGCCGATTGCATTGGAACCGGCCGGGGACGAGCCCCGGGCGCCGGCAGACGCAGGAGCCGTTGTGTCAACGCCGAGCAGAGATCTCAAACCTTCCATACTGTTGCGGATATCCATCGTCTTTACTCCCTGAACTTCCTATCGGCAAAGTTTCTTATCACTCTAGTCATTCCGAAGCTCTTAGTTCGGTACCGCCGTGCAAAGTTGCGGTTACCTTCCGGTGATGGGCGCGGGACCGGAGCGGGAAAGATCGCGCACGATTCGATCCGCGATCCCGAAGCCTCCCTGCTGGCTCAATGCCTTCCCCAGAGCCTCGGAGGCGAATTCGTTCAGCGCGTTTCCGCTCGAAGAGTCTCCGTCTTCATCGTTGCTTTCGAACGAGGAACTTGCCGTCATGGGCTGCAAGAGTTCCTTCATCATCATGGCCTCGAACTCATGCGCGCTCCGCACCAGGCGCGGCTCGGGCTGTCCCGCGCCCGTGCCCGCCGCCGCCGGCAGAACCGCCATGGCGCCAACCGCCATCAGAGCACCTCCAGATCTGCTTCCAGCGCTCCGGCTTCCTTCATCGCCTGCAGGATCGAGATCACGTCGCGAGCTCCTGCTCCCGTGCGCTGCAATTCCTGCACCAAATCCTCCACGGTGGCCCCTTCCTTCAGATCGATTCTGTTCACCGGCTTGTCCTGCGCCTGTACATTCGTCTGCTGCACCACCTGCGTCGTGCCGGAAGAAAGTGCATTGGGCTGCGACACCATGACCTGACTGACGACATTCACGCTCAGTCCGCCGTGCAAAATCGAAACAGGCTGCAGACGCACCATGCCTCCAATCACGACCGTGCCGGTGCGCTCATTGACCACCACCCGCGCCCGAGGAAAGATCGACACCTCAACCGACTCGATCTTGTCCAGCAGGGCCGCCACATCCTCATTCGGTTTCGCTTCGATCTGCACGCGCCGGCTGTCAACGGCGCGCGCGCGAGCCCCGCCCAGCACCCGGTCGATGGCCTCGGCCATCCGCTCCGCAGTATGAAAGTCCGCCTCGTTCAAGACCACCGTGACCGTGTGCATCTGCGCCAGATCCAGCTGCACGGAGCGCTCCACCAGTGCCCCATCGGGAATCCGCGCCGTGGTGGGATGGTTCATCTGCCGGCTGCTGCCCCCGCCCGCCGCCATATAGCCGCCCAACACCAGCGATCCCTGCGCCTGGGCAAAGATCTGCCCATCGGGGCCGTAGAGCGGGGTCATCAGCAGAATGCCGCCTTCGAGCGAGCGCGCATCCCCGGCCGACGAAACCGTCACATCCATCTTCGAGCCGGGCCGGCTGAAGGGCGGCAGCGTTGCCACCACAAAGACTCCGGCCATGTTCTTCACCTGCATGTTGCTGGCGCTGTTCGAGCCGGTCTGCGGCACCGTGATCCCCATCCGCTCGAGAGCCGACAAGAGGGTCTGCGCCGGAAAGACCGTCTGCGAACTGTCTCCCGTGCCGCGCAGGCCCACCACCAGTCCGTACCCGATCAACTGGTTGTCGCGAATCCCCTCGATGCTGGCGACATCCTTGACCCGGGCGCGCTGCTCAACGGCCTCGCCGAAAGACGCGACCGCCGCCGTCCCCAGCATCCACGTAACCCACAATGCCATCGGCAATCTGAGAAATCCTCGCACCCGCCGCTCCCCTGCCCTATCCACCTGGCGTTCTTCCCGCGGCCGCTTGCTCCAGAGCCAATCCGCTCCGTTCCGCTCGTCGTGGTCCGCCACGCTCTCTCTTGCAGTTATTGCGTAGTTTTCTATCTGCGTTGGCTTGGAGATTTCTAAGGAACCTCCGATCACGTTCCAAGTCCCTCGAAGCCTTGCCTCAGGGGCTAAAGCCCGCGTTCATTTCATTGCATTTACGGCACGACTGAAGTCATGCCCTTTCAAAAACAGTGACTTGTTCAGAGATTCCCTAAAACACCAGCATCTTTTCAATGAAGCGCACGAGCGGATTCTGCCGGTAGGTGGAGTCGTTGACGATGCCCTTGCCCACGACCTCCAGTTCCAGATCCGTCATGGCCGTAGACTGCACTTCGTTCTGCGCGCTTACATCTTCGGGGCGCACCAGGCCGCGGAGGCGGATTAACTGCGTCTGCTGCGAGAAGGTCAACTGCCGCGTGGCCTGGACCACCAGCATTCCGTTCGGCAGCACGTCCACCACCTCGCCGCCAAAGGTCGTCGAAAGGCTGGAATTGGTGGTGCTCTGCCCCTGCGCCGTCAGTCCCGAGGAGGAATTCTGCCCGAGCAGGTTTTGGAGATTATTGGCGCTCTTGAGTTTGCCGAAGAGGCCGGTCAGAGCCGAACTGGCGTTCGAAGCACGGGAATTCTTCACCTGCCCGTCCGTTGAGGCAGCCAGGCTCTCCGAAACGACAATCGAAATCACGTCGTGCAGCCGGGCCGCCTTGGCATCGGTTCCCAGACGCACCAGACGCCCCTCCGGGCTCCAGATCGAGCCGGTAGTTCTGACCTCGGCAGCCTGTTGGGCCCGCACCCGCTGGATGTAGGCCTGCAGCGCCGTCTCCGGCGGAGTCAGATGCGGCGCCGGAGACGGCTTCTGCGGCTTGGCTCCCGCATGCGCCGGGCCCATCGCCAGAAGTACGCACACGAGACCAGCAATCGCCGTTTGTCTGGACACGCATCTGCTCATCGCGCGCCTCCCTGTCCGGCAGCCATGGCCGCGCGGCCCGGTCCAAGAGCCACCGCGCGGACAACCCCGCCGTTTATCTTCAAGCGGACGTTCAGCGTCGCGCCCGTAGCCGCCGGCCCCAGAGCTACGCCCTCAAGCCGTGCCTCGACCAGTGGGGTGCTCTCCTCGACAACGACCCGGTCCCCGCCGCGAATGACGGGCCGGAAACTGGCGAAGTTCACGAGAAGCGCATTGCCTCGATTTTTGGCCGACACGCCCCGCACACCCTGTCCCGCGCCGGAGACAAGCACCATCCGCCCCGGCGCGCCGGGACGATCTGTATCCCGCACCAGCAACCAACGGTCACCTGTCTGCGGATCGTCGATCTCACGGATGGCCACCGCCGTTGTGCTCAGTTCCTCATTTGCCCGCGCATCCGTCGCCGCCTGAATACTGGCAGCACCGTCCGTACTCCCAGCCGCCTGCGACGGAATCCTCGCCGTAGGCGAAAACGCCAACATGCCTGCGATCAACCAACCTGTCTTTCCCATCCATCGCCGCCTTTGTTTGCGCACAGACATCTTCGCTTTCCCCTGCACTGTTCTCACGCTGCCGCTCCATCGGGCTTTCCCTCAGGTGCTCAACAGGCTGCGGAAGAAGAACCAAATCTGTCGGGAAATCGGAGGTCTAATTCCCTCGGGGGCTAAACATGCTGCGGAAAAAGGCATGTTTGCCATCGCAGAGTCTGAGAAACTTCCCTCAGGGGCTAAAGCCCCGCTGATTCCAGGTGGTTTATCGGCCCGACTGAAGTCGGGCCCTGTTACAAAGCCCGTTTGGCGAGAGTTTTTCCGCAGCCTGTAAAGCCCTCCTGATTTCGAGGCAGTTAACGTACGGGCTAAAGCCCGTACCCTCCAGAGATTGAGTTCTTCCGCAGCCTATAAGGCCCATTGATGTTCTTGGCGTTCTGCGGAACGCTCCGGCTCCGCTCAGGGCAGGCTCAAAAACTGAAGCCGTGCCCTATAAAAACCGGTCTACAGTAGAAGCAACAATGCCCTAGTGGCCCATGTTGTTCACCTGCGAGTACATGTCGTCGGCCGCTTTGATCACCTTCGAGTTCGACTCGTAGGCGCGCTGCGCCAGCACCATCTGCACGAACTCGGTGACCACATCGACGTTGGAATTCTCCAAGTATCCCTGCTGCAGCGTGCCCATGCCTTCAGTGCCGCCGGGATTGCCCAACACCGCATCGCCCGAACTGAGCGTGGCCTGCAGGAGGTTTGCGCCCATGCTCTCCAGCCCTCCGGGATTGGGAAAGGTCGCCAGTTGCAACTGCCCCAGTTGGGAAGGGTTCTGCTGACCGGCCAGCGTGGCGTTGACCACGCCATACTGGGTGATGGTGACGGCCGTGGCATTCGAGGGAATGGTAATGGTGGGAATCACCGGATCGCCGTCCGTGGTCACAATCGTTCCCTGGTTGTTCAGATGAAACTGTCCGGCGCGCGTATAGGCGATGGTGCCGTCCGGCCTCTGCACCTGAAAGAATCCCGTGCCCTCAATCGCCACATCGAGCGGATTCGAGGTCTGGTTCAGCGATCCCTGGGTCATGATGACCTCGGTAGCCGCCGACTTGGTGCCCAGGCCGATCTGCAGACCGGCCGAAACCGTGTTCTGGCTCTGCGCCGCTCCGGGCGTCACCAGGTTCTGGTAGACCATGTCCTGAAACTGCAGCCGCAACTGGCGAAAGCCCGTCGTGGAGGAGTTGGCCAGATTGTTGGCGATGGTGTCCAGATTCATCTGCTGCGCGCTCATGCCGCTGGCAGCCGTATACAGTGCTCTGATCATGATGTCTCCGCTCGAACGCCGGACTCCGCCCTAGACTCTGGGCAGATCCTCGGTGGCAAATTTGTTGAAGTCGGTATGAAAGATAGTCAGCGCCTTCTGCATCATCTCCGCCTGGCGCTGCATGACGATCAGATCGAGCGATCCCTCGACCACATCCTGATTGGCGCCCTCGATGGCTCCCTGGCGGACCGAGGCATTCTTCGCTGTCACGGGAGTCGCGCCCTGGGGCGCAACGTAGCGATTCGCTCCTTCCGCCTGCAATTCGATCCCCGGCGCAAAGCTCACCAAGGCCAGCGTGGCCACCGTCCCGCCCGCCACGGAGAGATCGCCGCCAGCGCCGACGGCCACTTCGCCGGGAGGAATCCGAATCGGCTTGCCGGCGGTTGAAAGCACCGGCTCGCCGGCTGCAGTCACCAACTGCCCGTTTGTAGCGCGCCGGAAGCCGCCATCGCGGGTGTAGCGCACGCCGTTGGCCGTCAGAATCTCGAAGAAGCCTTCGCCCTGGATGGCGAGATCGAGGGGATTGCCGGTCTGTTGCAGCGCGCCCTGGGACATGCTCAGCCGGTCGCCGCCCACCAAACCATAGTTGTTCACGGTGCGGCCCAACTGGGAATCTGCGGCCTCGGGACCGAGCAGCGCGGAACGGAAGTACTCCCTCTCCGCCTTGTAACCCGGCGTCTGCGCGTTGGCCAGGTTGGTGGCCGCCATGTCCAGCGCCTGGGTCCGCGCTACCAGACCGGTCATCGCCGCATAGTATCCGCTATCCATCGCACTCCTCCCGGAACTGCCCGAAGCCGATGCAGTTCGCGGTCCGCAACGAGGGCAATTGGATTAGAGAGCATTAGGAATGGGGTTTTCCTGCCGCGGAGGAAGACCTGCGGCAATAGGCGCGCGCAATATTGATCTCGGAACCAGTCCACAAACCTGCTGTGCTGGGAAGGGCGGAGCTTTCTGGTCTCCCACCCTTCCGCAGAGCACGCGAAAGCAGTGGGCATGGGGCATTCCTGGGAATAGAAAATCCTGGTTTCCGTGGTTGAAGGAATCTTCCAGCGCGCTTTCCAACCCTGCGAAGCTGGCTTCTCCCGCCTTGCAATCTGCCCAGGTGCGCTCCGCATCGGATCGGGCAAGGGGCTACTGCAGGCCGTCGCAGACGATCGTGACCTCAAAGACCTCGCCGTCGAAGCTGTAGACGTGATGCAACTGAAATTCGGGCGCCTGCACATGCAGGCAGTAGTCGCGGCCCGTGATGACCGCCGGAATCGATAGACCGCAGTTGGCGGCCAGCTCCGGCACCTTTCCCTTCCATGCTCCGGCCAGCATGTTGCACAACTCGCCGATGCCGTCCTTGACCGTATCGTCCAGCTCGCCGAACTCCATGCCGGTCATGCAGGCGGCGACCTTCAACGCTGCACTGCCGCCACAGCGAAAGACACAAGCGCCGCTCAATGCGCCGCCGAAGCCGACAACCGCGGTCACCGACTGGGGCTCCGGCTCCATCGGCGCGCTGCTCCGCTGGCAGCGAACTCCCAGCATCAATCGAAAGACTTCATCCACGCCCGCGTCCAGGTTCCGGGGATCGGAAACCTCCTGCACGGACTCCCGCAACGAACCAGCCATGATCTACTCCCTGTCTCGGGCGGTAACTGCGCCTGCGCGCCCGCCGCCGCTCGTACACCCATTCAATGACGGAGGTTTCCTTGCAAGCTGGCTGGATGCACCAGCGGCAGCACGCGTTCCTTCACCTGCTCGGCCGTGAACGGCTTGCGGATATAGCCCTGCGCTCCTGCCTCAATGGCCTGCTTCACGTGTTCCTCGCTGGACTCTGTGGTGATCATCACCACCGGCACGCCCGGCGCAAGGTTCTGCGCCCGAATCTGACGCAGAAACTCCAGCCCATCCATCAGGGGCATGTTGATGTCGGAGAGAATCAGATCGACCTGCGTCGCCCTGAGCCGCTCGAGCCCCTCTGTGCCGCTGCCGGCCTCCAACAGCACCAGCGGTTCCAGCCCGGCCTGAGACAGGGTCCGTCCCACGATCTTGCGCATCACCGACGAATCGTCCACGATCAAGGCTCTCATCTCGCCCATCCCCAATAGCTCCTCTGCCGATTTGCTTATCGACTCCGGACGACAAACCTTGAGCCGTCCTGACTGCTTTCCTGCGATCCCCGCGTTCAGTGCGCGCGCAGGGTGCAGATGAGGTCTTCGACGGCGTCCAACTCCGGCACAGGCCTGGGCTGCCCGCGCCGCCACATGCGCAGCCAGAGGCAATCGTGCACCCGCACCAAGCGCGCCTCGACCGGCTTCGCCTTCTCCAGACGCCGGGCCAGGACCTGTACCAGCACCGGCTCGGAGGCGGCTTCCACCAGTTCGACAGCCGGGAAGCGCGCGCCCAGCAGCCGCTCATGCGCCGGCCGGAACTCGCTTGCCCGCACGATGCCGCTCTCCACGCGCAATCCCGTCATGCGCTCGAGGGCCAACGCCAGCACCGGGTCCAGCCGGTCCTCGTAGCCGAGGTAGAGAATCCTGCCTGCCGCCACGCGCAGCGGAAGCGCCCCGAAGGCGTCTACGAAGAGCCGCGGCACCAGCGGCGTAAGCCCTTCGCCGTCGTGAAACTCCATGCCCAGTACAGGACAGCCCCACTGCAACCCCAGCGCGCGCGCGATCAACTGCTCGCTGACGCCCTGACGCCGCACCAGCCAGTCTCCCAGCCTTCCGCCACCTGCAGCCTTCTGGGCTTCCACGGCCTCGCGCAACTGCTGGCTGGTAATCCAGCCCTGCCGCAGCATCAGCAGGCCGAGCGGAATGCGATGTCGGTGCGCCTCCGCGGGAGTGCCTCTGCCCTCCATCTCCCGGCCCAGAGCCGCGGACAGCAGCAGCGCCGTGCACTCGGCCGAGCAGCTCCAGCCACCCTCGAAGACCGGCGCGGAGCGGCTGCGCCACACATGCAGCCAGCCGCTTTTGCACTGCGGGTTGGCGCACTGCTCGAACAAGCCCGTTCGCGCCGCCGCATACCCTCGCCCGCGGCCGTCCGCACGGCTTGCAGCGATTTGCGGCGAATCGTCAAGGGATGCGGCCAAAGCGCGCTCACGGTTTAGAACAGGCATCGGATACTCTCCAGCCGTTTTCTCGGCTCTGCCACCTCGGTAATGCGCAGGCCGAAGTTGCCGTTGACCAGCACCACGTCCCCGCGCGCCACGATTTTGTCGCCGACAATCAAGTCCACCGGATCGGCCACATGACGGTCCAACTGCACCACGTCGCCCGGTCCAAGATCGAGGATCTCTCCCAGCGGCAACTCGCGGCATCCGAAACGCAGCGAGGCTTCGAGTTCGACGTCGAGCAACAGTTCCAGCCCCGGACTCAATGCGGAGGGCGCCGGAGCCGATGGCCGGGGGGCGGAAGAATCGGGCAATGGGTCTGCCGGCTTCGCCGCCATCACGTCGTCCTGCACCACGATCTGCCAGCTTCTCTCCCCGGCCTTCAACTGGAAGCTGCGCGTAACCCGACCGACCGCAGCGGCCTCTTCGAACTGCCCGATGCTGCACTGCCTTCCGGTTCTGGCCAGTAACTCCCCGGCGGCAGCATCGAAGGTTTCGCGCAACAGTTCGCCCCAACCGGCCTTCTGATCGACGCCTTCGCCCAGCAGAGGAGCTTCAAGAACGGCGTTGTCCAGAGCCACAACGAAACGGCCCTGCTCCTCTCCGCTCACCGTAGCGGAGAAGCCGAAGACGCCCTGCGCGAACGGCCTGGGCAGCGCTTCCTCCAGCGACGGTTCCCCGGCCAGCGCCTGCGCAAACAGATCGGCCGCTACCCGGATCCAGCAATCCAGAAAGTTCGTCATGAACGCACCTCGCGAATTCCGCGCTCCATGGAAGCGGCGCGATGCGCGCCCTGGCGCACGGCGCGCGCGGCCACCAGCTCCTGGCCGCCCACGCGCCAGACCGGGCTGGTGTTGGCGGGCAGATCGAGGCGCAGAACCGTACCCGGAGCCAGCTTCTCAAGCTCGCCGGCCGGCAGCCGCACCGGCGGCAACTGCAGTGTGCAACCCAACGGAATCAGCCTCGCCACGGCGCTCATGCGAGCCCGCGTATCGCCGGCATGTCGGCGGCGGCGGGCCCAGTCCGAGGTCAGGCGGCGCAGAATCGTATTGGCCACGACCGCCGGAAAGGCCAGGTTCAGCAGGCCGGAACTATGCGGCATACGAATCTCGAAGCTCAGACAGAGCGTCTTCTCGGTTACGGAAATGATGCGGGCCACCTGGGTCTGCATCTGCCTTCGTTCGAAGTTGAAGCTCAAACCCACCGGCTGCCAGGCCACGGTCAGCTCGCGGCAGACGATCTCCACCACCGATCCCAGAATCGATTCCTCGATGTCGGTCAACTCGCGCAGGGGGCCCTCCTTGCCCTCGCCACCCAACAGCAGATCGACGATCGGCGGCGCCAGCCCCAGATCGAGTTGCAGAACCGACAGCGCTCCCAGAGGCTCCAGGCGAACGGAAGCAACATAACTGATCTCCGGAATGCGCAGCAGAAACTCGCCGAAGGGAATCTGCTCCGCCGACACCAGATTGACCTGAAAGCGCGTGCGCAGCCATGCTCCCAGATTGTGCGTCAGATTGCGGGCAAACATATCGTTGAGAGTGCTAATGGCGCGCAACTGCTCGGTCGATATCTGCCCCGCCGAGGAATAATTGTAGGGCGTTACGCGCGGCCGGCCTCCCGGCTGCACAGCCTCGGGCGCGGAGCTGCGCGCTGCCTGAAAGAGTGCGTCGATCTCGTCCTGCTGGAGCGTCTTCTCCATCGCTTCGGTTTCCCTCCCTGTCTTCGTCCGCGCTCTGCGCTCCGAATGACGGAACTCCTATGCCCGCCGCACGGCCTTCTGAGCGCCGCTGTTCCGGCGCCCGGCTGAGGCCGGATCGAAAGCCCCGTTCGCGGCCAGATCTCTGAGCGCACCGCGCAGATGCGCAACCGCCGAGGCATGCACCTGCGAGACCCGCGACTCCACCACGCCAAGGGCCATGCCGATCTCGCGCATGGTCATCTCCTCGTAGTAGTAGAGGGTCATCACCAATCGCTCCCGGTCGGGCAGATGGGTGATGGCGTCGGCCAGACGGTCCTCCATCTCGCTCCGCAGACAGCGGAAGAGCGGGTCTTCTTCCGGACGGCCCGGGATGTAGGCCAGTTCCTCCTCGCCCGAATCCTCGTTGCGCTCCATGTGCAGCGTGCCAATTTCCAGTCCCTTCAGGTCGCCCAGCAGTTGCTGATACTCCTCCAGGCCGAGGCCCATCTCCGCGGCCACCTCGGCCTCGCCCGGCGCGGAGCCGTTGCGCACCGTCAGCGTGCGAATGGCCTCTTCCACGGCCCGTCCCTTGCGGCGCAACTCGCGCGGGCTCCAGTCAAGCGTGCGCAGGCTGTCCAGAATGGCTCCGCGAATGCGGAACTGCGCATAACTGCGGAACTGCACTTTCTTGGCCGGATCGAACTTCGAGAAGGCGTCCATCAGGCCCACTACGCCGGCCGAAACCAGATCCTCGATGTCCACATGCTGCGGCAGCCGCTCATGAATGCGGCGGGCCAGGAAGCGCACGATCGGCAGATGCTCCAGCAAGACCCGCTCCTGCTCGCCACTGAGCATCGCCCCCGGCGGCGCCGCCGGCGGATACCCGCCCGTTGCTCGCGCACCCCGGCGCAGGACTCCCCGATTGCTACTCGCTGCCGCGCTTTCCATGGACCCTCCCCCTCTTTCCCTTCATCCTTGCCTCGCTTGAGCCCCGCGAACCTTGGAACTTCCCAAGGCCTTTGCCAATCGTTCGGCACGGCTTTTACGGCTCGCAGGACTTCCCGCGGCCCCCTCACTGCCCTCCGCCAGTTCCTAGCGCACCGTTCCCGCTGGCCGCAGGCGGATGTCGGCCGGAATCTCGCCCGCCGCCACCACCGAAAGCCTTGGCAAGACCGGTTCCAGCCAACGCTTGACGTAATAGCGGGCCGGACTTGGACAAAGGAGCACGGGAAGGGCCGTGGCTGAGGCCGAGCCAATTAGCTGCCTCACAGAATCGATCAGGCGGCGGACCACCGGAGCGCCGCCCGCTCCCGCCGACGAGGGCAGCCGGTTGCCCGCCTCCGGGGCGAGGGCCGACAAAATCTCTTCCTCGAGCGGCGCATCCAGGAGCAACACCGGCAGAAGTCCGTCGCCGTCGAGCAACGGCCGGATCAGGCGGCGGCCCAGGGCCTGACGCGCGGCCTCCACCAGCGCCACAGTGCTCTTGTTCATCGGCGCGGTCTCCAGCAGCGCCTCCAGAATCGCGCCCAGATCGCGCACCGAAACCCGCTCGCGCAGCAACTGTTCGAGAACGCGGCCCACCTCGCCCAGGGTCAGAAGCTTCGGCACCAGTTCCTCCAAGAGCTTGGGATGGCTCTCGTTCAGGGAGTCGAGCAGGCGTTTGGTCTCCGCCCTGCCCAGCAGCTCGCCGGCATGTTGGCGAATCAGTTCGCCCAGGTGGGTGGTGATCACCGTAACGGCATCGACGACCGAGTAACCGGCGGCGATGGCCTGATCCTCAAGGTTCGGCGCAATCCAGATGGCCGGAACGCCAAAGGCCGGCTCCCGCGCCTCCCTGCCGGCCAGCGGACGGCGGCCCGGGTCGCCCGAGACAGCCAGCAGATGCGGCCCCTCGGTTTGCCAGCGCCCGATCTCGATGCCGCGCAGCGAGAAGACATACTCGCGCGGCTTCAGGCGGAGGTTGTCGGAGATGTGGACCGGTGGAATCAGAAAGCCGAGTTCCGCGGAGAGATGGCGGCGCAGGGAACGAACCCGGTTGAGCAACTGGCCGCCCTGCTTCTCGTCCACCAGAGGAATCAACTGGAAACCGATCTCCAGGGTCAAATCCTCCAGACGCAGCAGGTTGGCCAGATCGGCGGCCTGGCTAACCTCTGCCTTCTTCTTCTCGCCGGGCGCCGCTTCCAGCGCCGGAACCGCCAGCGATTGGCTGGCCGCCAGCCGCTTGCCCGCGAAGAACAGCCCCCCGGAGACGGCGAGGAAGGCAAGCTTGGGCAGCCCGGGGATGAGGCACATGGCCCCCATCACCAGGCTGGCCAGATAGATGGTCGAAGGCCGGCCCAGCAGTTGCTGGCGAATCTCGCCGCCCAGCATTCCGGCCGAGTTGGCGCGGGTCAGTGTGATGCCGCCTGCCACGGAGACCAGCAGCGAGGGGATCAGCGTGACCAGCCCGTCGCCCACCGTCAGCACGGTATAGGTGCGCGCCGCCTCGGCCAGATCGATGCCCTGCTGCAGGGTGCCGATCAACAGTCCGGCAACGATGTTGATGGCCGTGATCAGGATGGTGGCCAGCGAATCGCGCTGGTTGAAGCGGGCCGCGCCATCCATCGCGCCGTAGAACTCGGCCTCGCGGGCGATGGCCTGACGGCGGCGGCGAGCCTCCACCTCGTCGATCTGCCCGGCGTTCAGGTCGGCGTCGATCGCCATCTGCTTGCCGGGCAACGCATCCAGGGTGAAGCGGGCCGTGACTTCGGCGGTGCGGACGGCGCCATGCGAAACCACCAGAAACTGGATGGCGACCAAGGCCAGGAAGAGCACAAAGCCGACCACGTAATTGCCGCCGACTACGAACTGGCCGAAGGCCTCGATGACCTTGCCCGCCGCCGCCGTTCCTTCGGAGCCGTGCAGCAGAATGCGGCGGCTGGAGGCGATGTTCAATGCCAGGCGGAAGAGCGTCAGCAGCAGAAGAAGAGTCGGAAAGACGCTGAGTTCCACGGCGCGCCGAATCTGCATGGCGGAGAGAAAGACGATACACGACGCCGCCATCGAAAGGGCCAGCAGCAGGTCGAGCACCGCGGCCGGAAGCGGCACCAGCATGACAAAGATCACGCTGATCGAGGCCAGCGGCAGGACATACTCGCGCAGCTTGTGCAGGATGGAGCGGCTCGGCAGGCTGCCTGCGGCCATGGCGTTCGTGCTCATTGTCGATCTCCTGCAGGATTCGGGCCGGATGGGGCCTGTCCCGGCCTGTTTTGTCCATCTCCGGGTTGAGGCCGACCCGCAGCAGCATGAGCCCCAGCCTGGGTCTGGCGGGCGCGGCGCTCCCGCATCTCCTCTTCCACGCGTTGCCGATAGAGATAAGCGAGGATTGCGGCCACCGCCGCATAGAGATCGGCCGGAATGGGCTGTCCTGTTTCGACGGTGCGATAGAGCGAACGGGCCAGCGGAGGATTCTCGACAATCGGGACACCGGCCCACCGGGCCTCGGCCTTGATCTCCTCGGCCAGCAGGTCCCGGCCCTTGGCCAGCACCTTGGGCGCTTCCATGGTGCCGAAGTCGAAGCCCAGAGCCACGGCGTAGTGCGTGGGATTGGTCAGCACCACGGCAGCCTTCGAGACGTCGTCCTTCACCTTGCGGCGGCGCATCTGCCGCTGCAGGCCGCGAATGCGGCTGCGGATCTGCGGGCTGCCTTCGGTCTCCTTGTACTCCTCGCGCAGCTCCTGCTTGCTCATCTTCAGGCGCGACTCGCGGCTCTGCCATTCGACCAGATAGTCGATGGCCGACCAGCCGAAGAGCAGCCATGCGGCGGCCACCAGAAGTCCGTAGACATCGGAGCCCAACTGCTCAAGCCGCGCCGTCGAAAACGGCGGAAGATGCATCTGGCGGGCAATGCGCTGCACGGCAAAGACGGCCAGCAGAGCCGCCGGCAGCAGCGACTTGGCAAGCCGCGCCACGGCGCGCAGCGAGAACAGGTTCTTTGCGTTCGAGACCGGATTGATCCGGTCCATCCTGAAGCCGATGGCGCCCGCGTAGACGTTGATGCCGCCCGTTTGCAGGACGCCGACACCCAGAGCAGCAGCCGCTACCGCGCACATCACCATGGCCGGCGGCGCAAGCATCCCCATCGCCAACCCGCGCAGCGCAATCAGCGTCGGCCCCAGTTGGGCGGGCTCCCAGCGGGAGGGCGCACCCAAGGCCAGAAACTGCGAGAACGAGCTGCGCCACAACTCCATCGAGCGGCTACCCACCATGCCCAGAACCATCACCCCCGCCAGCGTTCCGGCGGCAGCCGTCAGCTCCCGGCTGTGCAGGATGTCGCCTTCCTTGCGGGCTTTCTCCCTGCGATGCTGCGTTGCCTGTTCTGTGCGCTCTCCGGGCATCGGCTATCCTCTCGCTCCGGGAACGGCGATCAGCCGCTCGGCCATGTCCAGCAGCCCTGCAAAGCGGGCCTCGATAAACCGCGGCCAGAGGGCCAGCGAGCCGATCAGGACAGCAAAGCCGGTGAGGGTCTTCAGGGGGACGGTCAGGCTCATCACCGGCAACTGCGGACTCAACTTGCCAAGCAGAGAAACCGCGACCTCGACCAGCAGCGTCGCCGCCAGCACCGGAGCGGCCAGTTCTGTGGCCGCCAGAAAGATGCCTCCGGCGGCGCGCACCAGGGCGGCAGCGGTCACCGGAGAGAGCGTATAGCAGCCCAGCGGCACGACCTGGAAGCTGCGCACCAGCGAGGCCAGCAGAATCCGGTCCAGACCCGCCGTGATCACCACCAGCGTGCCCATCAACTGAAACAGTTCGCCCATTAGCGGCGTCTGGATGGAGGAAGCCGGGTCCATCAGGTTGACCAGCGAGAAGCTGAACTGCAGTCCGGCCAACTGGCCCGCAAACAGCAGCATCTCGTTCAACAGCGTGAGCGCCAGTCCGTACACCAACCCGATGGCCAGCTCGCCCAGCAGCGAAGAGAATCCCAGCGAAACCTGCGCGCCGGGCAGCGTGGCCACCAGCGGGGCCAGCAGCCAGGCTACCGCGCCTACAAAGACCGCCTTGGTGCGGATGGGCAGCGCCGCCGAGTTAAAGAAAGGCGCAAAGACCACGACGCCGCTGACGCGGACCAGCGCCAGGGTCATTGCGCTCAAGAATGTTGGCCAATCCTGCATCCGGTCCTTCCCCTAGCCCAGAAAGCGGCGAAAATCGCCGAGCAACATGCGGGTGTAATCGGCCATACGACCCAGAAACCAGGGCATCCCGGCCAGCAGGATCAGGCAGACCGCGGCCAGCCTGGGCACGGCGGTCAGCGACTGCTCTTGCAGGCTGGTCAGGGTCTGCACCAGACTCAGAACAAAGCTGATCAGCGCGGCGGCGATCAGCACGGGAGCGGCCAGAATCATCGCTTCCTTCATCAACTGGCGCATTAGTTCGGCAACCATGTCCGGGGTCATCGGTCTCCTCTCAGAAGCTCTTCATCAGCGAACTCGCCAGCAGGTTCCATCCATCGACCATCACGAACAGCAGAATCTTCAAGGGCGTCGAAATGACCACGGGCGGCAACTGAAACATGCCGATCGAGGTGGTGATGGCGGCCGTGACCATGTCAATCAACAGAAACGGCAGAAAGAGGACCGCGCCGATGGCGAAGCCGGCCTTCAGTTCGGAGAGGATGTAGGCCGGAACCACCACGCGCATGGGCAGATCCTCGGGCGTGTTGGGCCGGGGAATCTGCCCGGCCGAGGTGAACAGAGCCAGGTCCTTCTCACGGGCGTAATGCAGCAGAAAGCGCTTGACGGGCTGCGCGCCGCGGTCGAGGGCCTCGATGCCGGTGATCTGCCCGGCGCGAAAGGGCTCGACAGCCTGCTGGTCCACCTGGTTGAGCACCGGTGTCATCAGGAACCAGGTCATCATCAGCGCCAGCCCCATCAGGGTTGGATTGGAGGGCGCGGTCTGCGTGCCCAGCGCCTGGCGCAGGAAGTGGAAGACCACCAGCAGCCGCACCAGCGGCGTCATGGCCATCAGGATGGCCGGTAGCAGCGTGATCAGGGTGAGGACGACAAGGATCGTCCACGGAGTCGAGTCGGAGGGACGCAGGTGCGCGTTCAGATCCGGCAGAAGAGAGACGGGCGCGGCCGTCAGCCACAGAGCTACCATGAGACCCTCTGCGCGCCCTTCAGCGTACGGGTGCGGGCGTCTGCGCCGGCGGAGTCGATGGGAAAGAAGGCGGGCGTGTTGTCGGCCGAGCTGGCCACCAGGAACCTGCGCCCCTCGGCCTCAATCAGCGCCAGCGACTGGCGTGGGGCCAGCGCGATGCGCTCGATCAACTGCAGCCGCTGCTGAGGACGGCGAGCGCCTCTGAAGCGCGCCAGCAACCAGGCGGCCAGCCCTTCCGACTCTCCCGCTGCGTTGCGCTTGTTGTTCTTCGTTGCCAGCATCGTTGGCCGACTTCCTTTCTGAGTGGTTTCCAATGAATCTCTATTGCCGGTCTACGGTAGACGGGTGATGCGTACGGCCAAATCCGTTTCGATGACCTCAAATTCTGTCCAGGCCAGTTGCACCGCGCCGGAGGCCAGCGGAAGGTCTTCGCTGCTGGGCCACTGGGACTCAATGACGTGCCCGGCTTCCAGCGCCAGCAGGTTGCGGACCTTGAACTCCCGCACCGGCACAGCTACATCGAGTTCAATCGGCAACCGGGCCAGCGGGCCGGTAAGCTCCGTCGGCTCTTCGCCTGCCAGGTACGCGCCGGCAGGAACCTGAACCAGAGCTTGCGGCTGCGCCTCCTGGGCAGCAGAGGCTACGGCCGGAAGAGTTGGCTGCGGTGCGGGCGGCGGAAACTGCTGTGTGGTGGCCATGTGCGAGGGGAACATGCAGCAAGGTGACCAGAATCGAGACAGATGGATGAGAAACTTCTCATGAGAGCCGCTTTGTCTACCGTCAAACCGCAACTTCGGCCAAGGCCAGGGGCCGCGCCGGTTTCTTACATGGCTGTTACACTGGAGGAGAAGATTTTGATCGGTTCATATTCCCCGGGGAGACGGCCGAGATAAAGAGCGAGGTTGAAGATTATGCCGGAACAGAATGAAAAGAAGCCTGTTGCATCCACCAGCCTGCGGCTGAAGATTGGCCTGGCAGAGATGCTGAAGGGCGGCGTCATCATGGACGTGATGAACGTCGAGCAGGCGCGCATTGCCGAAGAGGCGGGAGCGACTTCGGTCATGGCTCTGGAACGCGTGCCGGCGATGATCCGCGCCGAGGGTGGCGTGGCCCGCATGGCCCGTCCCAGCCTCATCAAGGAGATTATTGCGGCGGTCTCGATTCCGGTGATGGCGAAGGCCCGGATCGGGCACTTTGCCGAGGCGCAGATCCTGCAGCAGTTGGGGGTGGACTTTATCGACGAGAGCGAGGTTCTGACCCCTGCCGACGAGGCGCATCACATCGACAAACACGCTTTCACCACTCCGTTTGTCTGCGGAGCGCGCAATCTGGGCGAGGCTCTGCGGCGCATTGCCGAGGGCGCGGCCATGATCCGCACCAAGGGCGAGGCGGGCACCGGCGACGTGGTTCACGCCGTGCAGCACATGCGGCAGATTACAAAAGAGATGCGCATCCTGACCGTGCTGAGCGAGCAGGAGCTTTACGCGGCGGCCAAGGAGCACCAGGCGCCCTATGAGCTGGTCCGCATGGTGGCCCAAACCGGCAAGCTGCCGGTGCCGAACTTCTCGGCGGGCGGCATCGCCACCCCGGCGGACGCGGCGCTGATGATGCAGTTGGGCGCAGAGGCCATCTTTGTCGGCTCGGGCATCTTCATGAAGGAGCGGGCTACGCCGCTGGACGTTGAGAACGATCCGGCCGAGCGCGCCGAGGCTGTTTCGCGCGCCAAGGCGATTGTGGCCGCCACCACGCATTACAACGATCCGAAGATTCTGGCCGAAGTGAGCGAGCAGGTGACAGGCACAATGAAGGGCCTGGCCGCCGCAGCTTTGGAAGAGTCGCAACTTCTGCAGACCCGCGGTTGGTAGAGTTGGATATTTCCCAGGAGCCGGTGGGGTTGACGAAACAAAACGAGCGTCCGCGCATCGGCGTACTCGCCATCCAGGGCGATTACGCCGCTCATGCGCAAGCTCTGGAGCTGAGCGGGGCGGAGCCCTGCGAGGTCCGGAAGCAAGAGCAGTTGTCCGGGTTGGACGGGCTGGTTTTGCCGGGCGGCGAATCGACCACGATTCTCAAGTTCCTGGAAAAGAACCACTTCTTTGAGGCGCTGCAGACTTTCTGCGCGCATCGGCCGGTCTTTGGCACCTGCGCCGGAGCGATTCTGCTGGCGCGCGAGGTATGTCATCCGGCACAGCGCTCTCTTGGGGTGCTCGATGCTGTGGTGGAACGCAACGCCTACGGCCGCCAGATCGACTCCTCCATTTTGACCGCGGAGACTGCTCTGCCCGGCGGACCGCTGGAGATGGTCTTTATCCGCGCGCCGCGGATGATCGGTACCGGCCCATCGGTGCAGGTGCTGGCCGAGCGCGAGGGGTTCCCCGTGCTGGTGAGGCAGGGTTCGCTCCTGGCTGCCACCTTTCATCCCGAGCTTTCTCCCGATGGCCGCGTGCATCGATTCTTCGTCGGTATGGTGGAAGAGGCGCGGGCAAAGGACGGCTCCACAGCGGGCGCAAAGATACCCTAGTCATTCCGAGTCAGATCAAGAGCCGCACCGCAGATTTTCCGGTGCGCGCGGAAGCGTGTTTGGAGTACTCTCTTCCACACAGAGGCCTCCTGTGGCATACGCGTTCACTCCCACGCACGAGAGCACGGAACGAACCGGCGCCGGGCACGGCGGCAAACCGCCCCTGTCTCGCCGTCCCACGGGCGGAGGAGGAGGAGGAGGAGACGACGGCTCGAACGGCCCCCAGCACGGGCCGCGCGAAGCGCTGCATCGGGTACGCGTCTTTCTGTTCAGCGCCCTGGCCGCGGACGAGGTGTTTTTCCTGGTCGTGGTCCTTCTTTTCTATGCTCGGCAAAGCAGCACGCATATGGACCCGCGCACTTTGCGCCAAATCGCGGACTGGAGGCCCATCCCCCTGCCGGCAATTCTGCTGCTGAACACCGTAGCACTGGCTCTGAGCAGCGGGACGGCGGAAGCGGCGCGGCGGCACATCTTCAAAGAGATCGACGTGATGGACGAATGGCTGGGACTGGGCAGGCCGGCATTGCGGCGCAGCCAGATGTGGCTGGCGGGCACACTTGCCTTGGGAGCGCTGTTTCTGGCCGGCCAGTGGCAGGCATGGCGGCAACTCTACGCGCAGGGATATACCTTCAGCGGCGCGGCCACGCCCGCCAGCTACTTCTTCTGCCTGCTGACGGGGCTTCATGCCCTTCATGTGCTGGCCGGGCTGCTGGCCATTCTGTTCTGCCTGATTGTGCTGCGCTACATTCCGCGGGTGGAGAGCCGGCAGATCGCTATCGACGCGACAGTCTGGTTCTGGCACGTGATGGGGCTGACGTGGCTGGCACTCTGCGGAGTGCTGCTGTTCGGGCAGTAAGTCTGCCGCCGTTCCGCGCCTTCCGCCGCGCATGGAAAAGCCGGCGCAGATGGCTGCGCCGGCTATTTCGGATGGCAGATGAAGTGACTAGATCGTGTGCAGGCCGAGCAGCGAGAGGACCCGCTCCCCGAGGGTTGGCATCTCAGGGCATTCGAAGTAGATCTGGCGGTTGGCAGCCATCAGAATTTGCACTGCCTCCAGCGCGCCCTGCGGAGAGGAGACCGAGCCGCCCGCTTGGACGAACTCGTCGGTCAGGTACTCGATTGCGTGTCCGAGCACTTCCAGCGCCCGTCCTGACCTATGGTCAATGCGGCGGCGGCCAGAGATGACTCCCCGGACATCGCCCACGTTCAAGGTGGTTGTCAGCGGAAAACCGGTCGTTGTCGATGATGCAGCCATGTGGTTAATCCTCACCCAGTTCATCGGATATCCGGGCAAATTATTCAGATGACGAACGTACCGTTTCCTGTACTGGCACAATCCATATTCACGTACAGAATCGGGAAAAACATGTGACAACGCTCACAACATATTCACGGGAGATTCATATGTCAATACATCGGATGGTTCATCGGCGAACTATCGTGGCATATCAGACGAAACGGCATCGAGTCCCTCGCTCCGTGGCGGTATCGAACCCGCCGGAGAGAGCGGAGCGAGCCCTCGATCCATCTTTCCAGATACGGCGCATTGTTCTGCAACCGAGCCGGTTCTTCCGCTGCAAATCAGGGCTTTTGCGGCCGTTTGCGCAGCGGGACAGCTTCATCCAGTCAAGGCTGGAAGTGTCGCCTTGACGGAAGGAAGCTGAAAACCTAATCTCAAACCAGCGCCCCTCACGATCCGAGACGAACGTTCTCCCGGACGCTGAGCGTCGAGTGTGCAGTTTTCAGAGGAAAAGGCGGCAATGGTCCCCTATCACTGGCAGTATTTACCGCTTTTCATGCAGATTCTGGCCGCCTTTGTTCTCGGACTGGGAATGGTGGTGGCGTCCTGGCTGGTGGGCAGGCATCGCAATACCAAGGTGAAGCTGGATGTGTACGAGTGCGGCATTGTGGCCGTGGGCGATGCGCGCAGCCGTTTGAGCGTGCGCTTCTATCTGGTCGCGGTTCTGTTCATCCTATTCGACGTGGAAGCGGTGTTCATGATGCCCTGGGCGGTGATCTACCGCCAACTGCCCCAGATTACCGGTTCGAGGTTCTTCGGTTTCTGGGAGATGGCAGTCTATCTGGGCTTTGTGGTTGTGGGCCTCTACTATATTGTGCGGAAGGGCGTCCTGAACTGGAGCCGGGACAAGGCGGATCTCTAAGATGGCCGAAACGTTGAGCACCAAACTCGAAGGCAGGCAGGCTGTGGTGTCAGCCATGGCCGAGCACCCGGCGGTGAAGGCGATTCTGGCCTGGAATCCCGCTGCGCTGACCGATGCGCTCTTTGATCGCGGCGAATTGTCGCTGACCATTGCGCGGGAGCAGATTCTGGATGCGGCGCGGACCGTACAGGCGGCCGGCTACAACTATTTCGAAGACATGACGGCAATCGACTGGTTCCCTTCCACGCCGCGCTTCCAGTTGAGCTATCACATTGTTTCGTTTGGCTTGAAGGAGCGCATCCGGTTGCGTGCATGGGTGGAGGAGGCCGATCCGGCCATCGACTCGATCACGCCGGCGTGGCCCTCGGCCAACTATTTTGAGCGCGAGGTTTTCGATCTGTTCGGTATCCGCTTTGACGGGCATCCGAATCTACGCCGCATCCTGATGCCGGACGACTGGCAAGGGCATCCGCTGCGCAAGGACTACCCGGTGGAGGGATATCGCTAGATGACTGAGACCATAGGTACACCGATCCTCCAGGCTCCCACGGCAGAAGGCGCCAGCCATCAGCACATGGTGATCAACATGGGCCCGCAGCACCCGGCCACGCACGGTGTACTGCGCCTGGTGCTGGAACTCGACGGCGAGATCGTCGTCCGCATCTATCCGGAGATCGGCTATCTGCATACGGGCATCGAAAAGACCTGCGAGGCCAAGTTCTACCAGCAGGTGGTGCCGCTGACGGACCGCGTGAACTATCTGGACCCGCTGGCCAACAATCTGGGCTACAGCCTGGCGGTGGAGAAGCTGCTGGGACTGGAGATTCCGGAGAAGGGCCAGTGGCTGCGTGTCGTGCTGGCCGAACTGAGCCGGTTGAACTCGCACCTGATCTGGCTGGGCACGCACGCGATGGACATTGGCGCGCTGACCATGTTCCTGTATTGCTGGCGCGAACGCGAAGAGATTCTGCGCATCTTCGAGGCTGTCTCAGGACAGCGGATGATGACCAGCTACATCCGCATCGGCGGCGTCACGATGGAACCGCCGCTGGACTTCTTCAGCCGCGTGCAGGAGTTCATCCGCACACTGCCGGAGAAGATCGACGAGTACTCGAACCTGTTGACCGGCAATCCGATCTTCCGCAATCGACTGATGGGCGTAGGGCGCATCTCCGGAGCGGACGCGATTGCGCTGGGCGTCTCCGGACCGCCGCTGCGGGCCTCGGGCGTGGATGTGGACCTGCGCCGCGACATGCCCTACTCCAGCTACGAGAAGTTCCAGTTCCATGTGCCGACCTCCACTGGCGGCGACTGCTGGGCGCGGTACGAGGTGCGGCTGATCGAGATGCGGGAGAGCATCAAGATTATCCAGCAGGCGCTGGACGGTATGCCCGAAGGCCCGGTGAAGGCCGACGCGCCCAAGATTGTTCTGCCCGACCGCGAGAAGATGAAGACGCAGATGGAAGCCCTGATCCATCACTTCAAGATCGTGACCGAAGGCTTCAACGTACCGGCCGGCGAAGTGTACCAGGGCATCGAATGCGGCCACGGCATGATGGGCTACCACGTGGTCTCCGACGGCACAGCCAAGCCCTACCGGGTGCATATGCGCTACCCGTCGTTCGCCACGCTGCAGGCTTTGGAAGCCATGTGCAAGGGGCAGATGATCGCCGACGTTGTGGCCGTGATTGGGTCAATCGATATTGTGCTGGGAGAGATCGATAGGTAGAAGAGCAGGGACCGAGGGACCTAGGGAACAAGGGACCAAGGGACTAAGGAATAGGCCGAAGGAATTGGACTTCAGTCGCTTCCGGAAAGCTTGATGGAACCTGGTTTTGTAACAGGGCACGGCTTTAGCCGGGCCGTAAACGGGACCAACAAGAGCGTAGGGGCTTTAGCCCCTGAGGGAATGCGGAGTGCAACAGGCAGGATGCGGTGGTACTCCGGAGAGTTTGTACGCAGAGTTATGGATTTCGCTGGCTTCCCTGCTGCGCAGCTACACGGCGCTGCATGGACTGAGCGGCAGCTGTCAGGCAACGGTGGAAGCGGACGACGAACGGATTCTGGCCAGCCACGCGAACAGGTGGCTGAAGTTGACGCGGACAGGCGCGGCCATCCTGTGGGAGCAAAGCGGCGGAGTCCGCGGCGAGTTGGAAATGACAGAGGCCGGGCGCTTGCGCGGCGCATCTGGCGAGGAAGAGATGGATATGGCAGCCGAGACCTGGGCGCGGGAGTTGATGCAATGAGTTCCGAGACTATGACCCTGTTTTCGCCCAAGCTGGCCGCGCGCTTTGACGCGCTGGTTGAGAAGTACCCCGTGAAGCGCTCGGCGCTCGTCCCCATGCTGCTGTATGCGCAGGACGAGATCGGCTATCTGTCCGACGCGGTAATCGCCGAAGTGGCCGAGCGCATCGGCATTACGGAACTGGATGTGCGCAACGTGGCCACCTACTACTCGATGCTGCGCTTCAAGCCGGCCGGCAAATACAACATCCAGGTCTGCACCAACATCAGCTGCATGTTGCGCGGCGCTTATCCGGTGTACGAGCGCTTTCAGGACGAGTTGGGCGTGGGCCCCAAGGGCGTAACGGCGGATGGGGTGTTCTCCGTGGAAGAAGTGGAATGCATCGGCGCATGTTGCTGGGCCCCGGCGATCCAGGTGAACTACGAGTTCCACGACGAATTGAAGCCGGAGCTGGTTCCCGGCATTCTGGCCAGCTACAGGGCCAAGGCGGACGCTGCCCAGGCGGAAGGGAAGGCTCCCCATGCCTAGGCTCGTATCGCATCCCGACGAGGTCAAGATCGTTTCCAAGCGCTTTGGCAAAGGCGCGGCCAACATCGACAAATACATCGAGCTGGGCGGCTATCAGTCAGTGCGCAAGTGCATCGAGAAGGGCCCCGAGTGGATCATCGAAACGATGAAGGCCTCGGGCCTGCGCGGACGCGGCGGCGCGGGCTTCCCGACCGGCATGAAGTGGTCGTTTGTGCCCAAGCAATCGGCCAAGCCCAAGTACGTTCTGGTGAACGGCGACGAGAGCGAGCCGGGCACCTGCAAGGATCATCTGATCTTCCTGCACGATCCGCACACGATCATCGAAGGCGCAATGATTGCGGGTCTGGCCATCGGCGCAAAGACGGGCTTCATCTATCTGCGCGGCGAGTATCGCTACCTGCTGGAGATTATGGAGAAGGCCGTGGCCGACGCCTACGAGCGCGGCTTCCTGGGCAAGAACATCTTCGGTTCCGGCATCGAGTTTGAGGTCATCACGCAGACCGGCGCGGGCGCGTACGAAGTGGGCGAAGAGTCGGCGCTGATGGAGTCGCTGGAAGGCAAGCGCGGCGTGCCGCGCATCAAGCCTCCCTTCCCTGCCGTCGTCGGCCTCTACGGCGGTCCCACGGTCATCAACAACGCAGAGACCATCGCCACGGTCCCGCACATCATCGAGATGGGCGGCGAAGCATTTGCCGCGGTGGGTTCTCCGCGCAACGGCGGCACGCGGTTGTTCGGCGTCAGCGGCCACGTGGAACGGCCGGGGGTTTACGAGCTGCCCATGGGCTACAACCTGCGCAAGCTGATCTACGAGGTGGCCGGCGGCGTAAAGGATGGACGCAATCTGAAGGCGGTGGTTCCAGGCGGGTCGTCAACGCCAGTGCTGCTGCCCGACGAGATCGACATCGGCATGGACTTCGATCAGGTGGGCAAGGCGGGTTCAATGTTGGGCTCGGCCGGCGTGGTGGTCATCGACGACCAGACCTGCATGGTGGAGTTCGCGCTGCGCACCATCCAGTTCTACCAGCATGAAAGCTGCGGATGGTGCATTCCCTGCCGCGAAGGCACCGACTGGCTGAAGAAGTCGCTGAAGCGTTTCCACGCGGGCTTCGGCGAAGCCAAGGACATCGACAACATTCAGTACCTTGCGGAAAACATGCTGGGCCGCACCTTCTGCCCGCTGGGCGATGCGGCGGCAATGCCGACCATCGCTTTCGTGAAGAAGTTCCGCAAGGAGTTTGAGGATCATTTGAACGGGAAGGCGTGTCCGTTCGCGAAACACGTTGAAGTTGCTGTGCTGTAGCTGTGGTTGAGAGAGTTGAGAAAGGTACGTTGTGAGGCCGCAAGAACTGGCAAGGATTCTGGAAGCCGATGGCTGGTACAGCACCGGACAGGAAGGAAGCCATAGACAGTTTCGCCATCCAGTCAAACCCGGTCTACTGATTGTGCCAATGCATGCGGGAAAGGAACTCGGCAAGGGATTGGCTCACAGTATTCTGAAGAAGGCAGGGCTGAAATGAATCGAGAATATCTCGTCGTCTACGAAAAATGCGCAAGCAACTGGAGCGCCTTTTCTCCGGACGTGCTCGGCTGTGGCTCACTCGGGGATGCGCTCGAAGATACGCGCGAGAACATGCGCGCGGCGCTGGAACTCTATCTGTGCGAGACGGTCAAAGCCGGAGAGGCAATTCCGGAAGCAACCGCAACCAGCGTTGACTTTGACGAATTCGATCCCGTGCACGAATCGAAACAATACGTTGTGGAATGGTTGCGCGTTTCCCTGCCCGAATCACTGACGCCGGCGAACGTCACACAGGCTGCATAAGGAATACGAATGCCCGATGTAACTTTCATAGTCGATAACAAGAAAATCACAGCCCCTGCCGGGACGCTGTTGATCGATGCTTGCCGCAAGGCGGGCATCGAGATTCCGGCTTTCTGCTACTATCCGGGCCTGAGCCTGCAGGCGGCCTGCCGTATGTGTGTGGTGCGCCAGGAGAAGGTGCCCAAGCTGCAGACGGCCTGCACCACTACGGTGGCCGAAGGGCAAGTCTTTTATACCGACACGCCGGAGATTCATCAGGCGCGCAAGTCCACGCTGCAACTGCTGCTCGGCAACCATCCGCTGGACTGCCCGGTGTGCGATGCGGGCGGCGAGTGCGAACTGCAGGATATGACCTTCAAGTACGGCGCGGGCGAGAGCCTCTACGCCGACGCCAAGAACCATCGCGAAGAGCAGCAGTGGTCGCCGGCGGTCTACTACGACCGTCCGCGCTGCATCCTCTGCTACCGCTGCGTGCGCGTTTGCGGCGAAGGCATGGACGTGTGGGCGCTGGGCATTCAGAATCGCGGATCGAGCGCTGTGATTGCGCCCAACAAGGGCGATCACCTGGACTGTGAACAGTGCGGCATGTGCATCGACATTTGCCCGGTGGGCGCGCTGACCAGCGGCAGCTACCGCTACAAGACGCGGCCGTGGGAGATGAATCACGTTTCCACCGTGTGCACGCATTGCGCCGACGGCTGCAAGGTGACGCTGGGCGTGCTACAGACCGCGGAAGGAGCCGAGATTATCCGCTCCGACAACCGCGACAAGAGCGGATTGAACGGCGACTTCCTGTGCGCGAAGGGCCGCTTCGGCTTCGACTTTGTGCATAGCGAAGAGCGGCTGACGACGCCACTGGTGCGGAATGCCGAAGGCAAGCTGGAACCGGCGACGTGGGAAGATGCGCTGCGCGCGGCCGGAGCGAAGCTGAAGGAGATTCGCGACAGCAAGACGGGCGCGGCGATCGGCGTCATCGGCTCCGACCGCTGCACCAACGAAGAAAACTACCTCCTGCAGAAGTTTGCCCGCACCGTGCTCGGCGCCAACAACATCGATCACGAGCGGACTGCGGATTACGCGACGTTTGCCGCGGCTCTGGCAGGCCACGCGGGCCGCACGGCAGGATTGGCGGAGATTGCAGCGGCTCAGGCGATTCTGCTGGTAGGCGGCAACCCGACGGAAGAGCATCCGCTGCTGGCGTGGACGCTGCGCACCGCAGTTCGGCTGAACCACGCGCGGCTTTACATCGCGAACTCGAAATCCATCAAGCTGGAGCGCCAGGCCAAAGCCACACAGGAGCTGCCGGCCGATGGCTACAAGGATCTGGCGGCATTCCTTAAAGCGGGAAAGTCGGAGTTCAGCAAGGCCATTCTTGCGGAAGAATCGCTGGTGGTCATCCTTGGGCCGGAGTGCAAAGACACGGCGTTGCAGGCAATTGTAGCCTGGGGCCTGAAGCATCCCGGCGTGCGCTTTGCCTATCTCGGCGACCACGCAAACGCGCGCGGCGCAGCCGACATGGGCCTGCTGCCCGATCTGCTGCCCGGCTATCTGCCGTTGAATGCGCCCGGCGCATTTGCAGAGTACGCGGGACTACCGCAGAAGCCCGGCAAGCCGCTGGCGGAGATGCTGACAGGTGAGTTGGCGGCCCTGCTGGTTGTGGGCGCAAACCCCGCGGCGCAGCCCGGCTTCGATGCCTCCGCGCTGAAGAATACCTTCATGGTTGTGCAGGACATCTTCCTCACTGAAACCGCGGCACTGGCCGATGTTGTGCTGCCCGCCGCAAGTCTCTACGAGAAGTCAGGCACCGTGACCAACACCTACGGCGACGTGCAGTTGGTGAAGAAGGCCGCAGACCTTCCCGGCGTCAAGTCCGACTTCGAGATTCTGGTTCGTCTGGCCGATGCGATGGGCGCAGACATCAAGACGCTGGTTCCCTTCGGCAAGGGAGTGACCGGCGACCTTGGGCAATCGCGCGGCGCGCAATCGGGCGAAGCAGATCGCCACTCTGTGTGGCTGGCAGCCAACAACCTTGAACCCCGGCTCAGCCCCTTCGATCCGCTTGCAGTTCTGGACGAGATCGAACGGCTGGTTCCCGGCTACAAACTGGATCGCCTGAACCTGTTCGGCGGCAACGCCACGCACACCGAGGCCGCTCCGGCCGCTGGTTTTGTGACGCTGGAGATGCTGACCGGCGGCGCCGAGCACGATACGTTGTTTACCTCCGGCACGCTGGGCCGTTACAGTTCCGCGCTCGAAGCTCTGAAGGAACATCAGGCGTCCGCCGCTGAAAAAGCCGCGCCCGCCGCGCATTGAGATCAACAGAATCCCCGGCTTGTTTTGAGCGGGCCGCACCATCAAGTTTTTTTGAGAAGAAGGCTGAAGGCAAGTGACGATCTTAGAATTCATTCTCTGGAACCTGCTCAAGGTCGCCGTAATCACGGTGGTGATGCTGTTGGGCGTCGCCTATACCGTGCTGCTTGAGCGCAAACTCGTCGGGCGCATCCAGAACCGCTGGGGACCCAACCGTGTTGGTCCCTTCGGCCTGCTGCAGCCGCTGGTGGACGGAGCCAAGTCTTTTCTGAAGGAAGACCTGGTTCCGGGCGGCGTCTACAAGCCACTCTACCTGCTGGCGCCGATCGTCGCGCTGGGCTGCGCGCTGATGTCCATCGCCGTGATTCCCTTCGGGGAGCCGAAGATCGGGCCGCATCAGCTTGACCTGTTCGAGATTTCGAACGTCAACATCGGCCTGCTGGTGATTCTTGGCGTCACAGGAATGGGCGTGTACGGCATCGCGCTGGCCGGTTGGTCGTCGAACAACAAGTTTTCGCTGCTGGGCGCACTGCGCTCTTCGGCGCAGATGATCAGCTACGAACTTGCTCTGGGCCTTTCGCTGGTGGGCGTGGTGCTGCGCGCGGGCTCGCTCAATCTGCGGGTCATCGTGGAACAGCAGTCCAAGTTCGGCATTGCCACATGGAACATCTTCGGCGGCTTCCAGATTCTGGGCTTCTTCATCTATCTGATTGCAGCGTTTGCCGAGACCAACCGCTCGCCCTTCGACCTGGTGGAAGCGGAAAGCGAACTGGCCGGCGGCTATAACATCGAGTACAGCTCGATGAAGTTCGCCATGTTCTTTATGGCCGAGTACGCGAACATGATCAACGTGGGCTGCGTGGCCACGCTGCTGTTTCTGGGCGGCTGGACCAGCCCCTTCGGCAATATCATTTCGCCGCCGCAGAACACCTTCGTCCACGCGCTGTTTCCGGTCTTCTGGTTCGTGGCCAAGGTCTTCTGCTTCCTGTGCCTTTACGTGTGGGTGCGCGGCACGCTGCCCCGCTTCCGCTACGATCAACTGATGAACTTTGGATGGCGCATTCTGCTGCCGCTGGCCATCCTCAACATTGTCGCCACAAGCCTCTGGCTTGCCTTCCGCTCTTGACGGTCCGAGAGCGCGCCCACGCCATAGCGCCGCGCTCTGCCACCCTTCACCCGCCGGCCCGCAAGGACGGCTGCAGCATGAAACTCAGGGAACGATGCACCTGATTCTGTTTTTCCTCTTCGCTTTCTTCTGCCTGGCCGGAGCCGTGAACCTCCTGCTGCAGAGCCATCCCATCAACAGCGCTCTCTCGCTGATTGTGGTGATGACCTCGCTGGCGGTTCTCTACCTGCTGCTGGGCGCAGAGTTCCTTGCGGCCGCGCAGGTGATCGTGTACTCCGGCGCCATCATGGTGCTGTTCACCTTCGTCGTCATGCTGCTGAATGCGGGCCGCGAAGAGCGAACCATGGGCAGCCGCGCCGCGAAGGCGGTAGGTTTCCCCGCGGTGGTGGCGATTCTCGCCGTGCTGTCTACCGTGCTGCTGCATACGCAGGGCATGGCCAGCATTGGGCCGGGCAGTCCGATCACCTCGACCGAGGATCTGAGCCGCGTACTCTTCCACGAGTTGCTGCTGCCATTTGAGGTCACGTCGGTGCTGATCCTGATCGCCATCCTGGGCGCTGTGGCGCTGGCGCAGCGCGGCAACGGCGAGCACGATACGCACAAAGAAAGGACGGAAGCCAAGTGAATTCCTTCCTGAGCCAGCAGGTTCCTCTTTCGTGGTTCCTCTTGTTGAGCGCGGTGCTGTTCGTGCTCGGCATTGTTGGGTTTCTGATCAAGCGGAACCTGATTACCGTCTTCATGTCGATTGAGCTGATGCTCAACGCCGTCAATCTTTCCTTTGTGACCTTCGCCTGCCAGTGGCATGCGGTGAAGGGCCAGATCTTTGTCTTCTTCGTGATGATGGTTGCAGCGGCCGAGGCTGCCGTGGGACTTGCCATCATCATCGCCATCTTCCGCGTTCGCGCAACCCTGGCCGTCGACCGTATCGACCTGATGAAACTATGAACTCGCCCTTGTATTTGCGTCTGATTCCGCTGCTGCCGCTGTGCGGGTTTCTTGTCAATGGCCTGCTCGGCCGCCGCTTGCCCAAGTGGCTGGTGACTCTGGTTGCGCTGGCCGCTCCGCTGGCCGCGTTTGGCCTGGTGCTGAATGCCGCGCGCGTCTGCTTCGGCGCGGGCATTACAGCGCCTGTCGTCGAGACCTGCCCGTTTCCGTGGATCGCCGCCGGCGCGCTGCGCATTGACTTCAGCTTTGTGCTCGATCCGCTTTCGCTGGTCATGCTGCTGGTGGTCACCGGCGTGGGCTTCCTGATCCACGTCTACTCGGTGGGCTACATGGCCCACGAGGAAGGCTACGCGCGCTACTTCAGCTATCTGAACCTGTTCCTGTTCTTCATGACGGTTCTGGTGCTGGCGGGTAATGCGTTGCTGATGTTTGTCGGCTGGGAAGGCGTCGGACTGGCGTCGTACCTGCTGATCGGTTTCTACTTCCAGAAGGACTCGGCGGCGAATGCAGGCAAGAAAGCATTCATCGTCAACCGCATCGGCGACTTCGGTTTCCTGATCGGCATCTTTCTGCTGATCGGGAACTTCGGCACGCTCACATTCTCTGAGATCGCGACGAAGCTCGCGGCCAACCCTGCGTGGCAAGGCGGCGTGCTGACGACGATTGCTCTCTGCCTGTTGCTGGGCGCATGCGGCAAGAGCGCGCAGCTTCCGCTCTACATCTGGCTGCCGGACGCGATGGAAGGCCCCACGCCGGTCTCCGCATTGATCCACGCGGCCACCATGGTCACCGCGGGCGTTTACATGATCGCCCGCACGCACGTGCTCTTCGATCACGCGCCCTTCGCACTGGGCGTGGTTGCCGTGGTCGGCGCGGCGACAGCGATCTTCGCTGCTACGATCGGTCTCGCGCAGAACGACATCAAGCGCGTGCTGGCCTACTCCACCATCTCGCAACTCGGCTACATGTTCCTGGGCTGCGGCGTTGCGGCGTACTCGGCGGCCATCTTCCACCTGATGACCCACGCCTTCTTCAAGGCGCTGCTGTTCCTTGCGGCTGGCTCGGTGATTCACGGCCTGGGCGGCGAGCAGGATCTGCGCAAGATGGGCGGGCTCTGGAAGAAGCTTCCGATCACCTTCGCTGTTACAACCGTTGGCGTAATTGCCATCGCCGGCATCTATCCCTTCGCCGGGTTCTTCTCAAAGGACGCTATTCTCTACGCAGCCTTCCTGCAGGGGCCGGGCGGCATCGCGCTCTGGTTTGTCGGCCTGGTTACAGCCCTGCTCACATCGATCTACATGTTCCGCCTCTGGTACATGGCCTTCCTCGGTAAGCCGCGGACAGAAGGCGTGCATGCGCATGAGAGCCCGTGGTCGATGCTGGGCCCGCTGGTGCTGCTGGCGCTGCTGTCCATCGGCGGCGGATGGGTGGGGATCGAACGCTTTGGCGCGTATCTCAAGCCGGCAACCGGCGCTCTGCGCATGGAGTCATCGATCCCGCATCTGGAACTGATCCTGAGCGGCGTGGCCGTTGCGGTTGCCCTGCTTGGCTGGCTGGTGGCGCACATCTTCTATAGCGCCAGGCCCGAGGCTCCGGCAAGGCTGGCTGGAGCAATTTCGCCGGTCTACAAACTGGTGGCGAACAAGTATTACGTGGACGAGATCTACGGTGCAGTTATTGTGAAGCCGTTGCTCGCGATTTCGCGCTTTGTGCTCGGCTGGGTGGTCGAAGGCGCGATCCTGGGCGGACTGGCGTTGCTGCTGGCCGGCATCGCCAACTTCAGCGGAGCGATTCTGCAGCGCTGGCAGTCGGGCAATCTGCGCTCCTATGCCGCTTGGCTTGCGGCAGGCGCAGCCGTGCTGCTGCTCTTTGTCTTAACCCCCTGGACCACGATCTGGCCGGATTCCATGAACTTTATCCTGAAAGTGGCGGGGCACTGAGAATGGACGTAATGAACCAAATGATCCTTACACTGATCCTTCTCGTTCCGTTGGCGGGCGCCGTGCTGGTGGCTCTAGTGCCGGACCGCGCCAAGCTGCCGAACTGGATCGCTCTGCTCACCACGCTCGCCACCTTCATCTTCACGCTGCACCTGCCCGCGCATTTCGTGCAGGGCCAGGGCGGCTTCCAGTTCGAGGTCAATCGGCCGTGGATTGAGAGCCCGGCCATCAGCTATCACGTGGGCGTGGATGCGCTGAGCCTGTGGCTGCTGGTGCTGGTGGGGCTGCTGGCGCCTGTCGGCGTGGTGGCCAGTTGGAACGCCGTTACCGAGCGGCGCAAGGTTTTCTACTCGCTGTTCCTCGTGCAACAGACGGCGATGGTGGGCGTCTTCATCGCACTCGACCTGATGCTCTACTACGGCTTCTGGGAGCTTTCGCTGGTTCCCATGGCCATCCTGATCGCCATGTACGGCCGCAAGGACGGACCGAAGGCCGCGCTGAAGTTCTTCCTGTTCACCTTCATTCCCTCCGCGCCGCTGCTGGTGGCCATCCTGTGGATGTACACCCAGACGCACACCTTCGACTTCGTTCTGCTGCAGGTGCTCTTCACGCACGGCGCGTTTCCGGCTTCGGCGCTCTGCTGGCTCTCGCTGGCCTTCCTGTTCGCCTTCGCCGTCAAGGTCCCGGTCTTTCCGCTGCATGGCTGGCTGGCTGACACATTCTCTGAGGCGCCGGTTGCCCTGGCCATGGTGGTAGCGGGCAAGCTGGGTCTCTACTCGATGATCCGCTTCCACATTGGGCTCTTCCCTGCCCAGGCCCGCGCCGCCGCTCCCTGGCTGATTGCCCTGGCGGTGATCGGCATTCTCTACGGCGCGTGCCTCGCCCTGGTGCAGCGCGACTTCTGGCGGCTGATGGCCTTTGCCGCGCTGAGCCACCTGAGCCTGATCGTACTGGCTATCTACGGCTTCACGTTTACGGGGTGGGCCGGAGCGGTCTACCAGATACTTAGTCACGGCGTTGTGGATGCGGCGCTCTTCCTGCTGCTCGGCGCGCTCGAAGTGCGCTACGGCGCCAGCCAGATCTCCGCATACGGCGGCGTAGCGGCCAAGCTGCCCCGGCTGGCAACATTCTTCGTCATCGGCACACTGGCCATGATCGGGCTGCCCATGCTGAGCGGATTCGTTGGCGAGTTCCTGATCCTCTCCAGCACCTTTGTGGGCGTCAGCCGCGGTTGGACTATCGCCGCGGCCTTCGGCGTGATCCTGGGCGCGGCTTACATGCTGTGGCTGGTGCAGCGGCTCTTCTACGGCTCGACCAGCAAGCTGACCGGTGAAACTGTTGCCAGCGACCTGCACCCCGGCGAACTAGCCATTCTGGCTCCGCTGGCCGTGCTGATGCTGGCGATGGGCATTGCGCCTTCCTTCTGGCTGGGAACCATTCAGAGCGGCGTGCATCCGCCGCCCGAGAAAGCGACGACCGTCTTGCCGACATCCGTTCTGGTAGTGCCCGCGATGACGATTTCAACCCAGAGGGAGGGACAGCGGTGAACCAAGTGCCTGATATCCTCCGCATCCTTCCTGAAGTGATCCTCACCGTAACCGGTGTGCTCATCATGCTGGTGGACGCATCGATGCCCGCCAGCGCGCCGCGCCGTCCCATGGGCTGGATCGCCGCGCTGGGAACCACGCTGGCCATCTGGAGCAGCCTGCAACAACTGGCCTTGCCGGCAGGAACGGGCTTCTTCGGCACGGTCGAAACCAGCCCCTTCACGGTCTTCTTCCATGTGCTGGTCTGCGGCATCGTGCTGGTGGCCTTGCTGCTCTCAATGGATGCGCTGCCGGAGACGACGCATCATCAGGGTGAGTTCTATGCGCTGATCGTGTTTGGCGCGGTGGGCATGTGCCTGCTAACTTCGGCCGTCGAACTGCTAGTGGTCTTCATCGCGCTGGAAATCTCGTCGATCGCCACCTACATCCTGGCCGGCTACCGCAAGGAGACAGGCAAAGGGCCCGAGGCCGCCATCAAGTACTTCCTGCTGGGCTCGTTTGCAACTGCCTTCCTGCTCTATGGCATCGCGCTGGCCTTTGGCGCTACCGGCACCACGCAGGTCTATGAGCTGGCCCGCGCCATTCCGACGGCCGCCAATCACCCGCTGGTGGTGGCCTCGCTGGCGCTGATGCTGGTAGGCATTCTCTTCAAGGTTTCGGCGGCTCCGTTCCATGTGTGGACGCCGGATGTGTACGAGGGCGCGCCGTCGGTGGTGGTGGCGCTGCTGTCCACCGCGCCCAAGGCCGCCGCTTTCGCGCTGCTGCTGCGCGTGGTCTACGAGATCTTTCCCTCGCTCCATGCGCTGTGGACGCCGCTGCTGTGGGCGGTTGCCGTGCTCTCCATGACCGTGGGCAACCTGGCGGCTCTGCGGCAGCAGAATGTGAAGCGCATGCTGGCTTACTCCTCCATCGCACATGCCGGGTATCTGCTGGCGGCCTTTGCGGGGCTGGGAACCAGCGGCATTGCCGCCGCCAGCTTCTACACGGCAGCCTATGCGGCCATGAACGTGGGCGTCTTCGCGGTGATCGCGCTGGTCAGCGGCTACGACGACGAGCTGCCGCTGGTCTCCGACTTCCGCGGCCTGCTCTATCGCTCGCCCTTCCTTGGCAGCCTGCTGGTCTTCTTCCTCGTCTCGCTGGTGGGCATTCCCTTCACGGGCGGCTTCTTCGGCAAGTTCTATTCCTTCTCTGCCGCTGTGGACGGCGGCGCCATCGCTTTGGCCATCATTGGCTTGCTCAACTCCGGCCTGGCGGCGGGCTACTATCTGCGGCTGGCCCTTACAGCGGCACAGCGGAACACCGACGAGGAGTCCGCACGGATAGCTCCCATGGCGCAACCGAAGCTGCTGGCTGTGGTCGCCCTGCTGATGGCCGTCGGCGCGACGCTGGTGCTGGGCATTGTTCCCAACCAGGTGTTGCACGCCGCACAGTCCGCCGCGCATACCCTGCAGACGCCGCCCGTGGTTCAGCCGGCACCGGTCATGGTCATCGATCAGCCGGTCATCCGGTAGGATTCAAGCCAGTGGCGGTTCTCCAGACGGTTCGTGCCGCCCCTCCGGGGCTCGTGTCGTACTGGAGGACGCAATCCCAGGGTTGCCCCGCGCTTGGCGCGCGGGTTCACCCTTGGCTATTCTCGCCTCATCCCTCCGGGATGGGTGCGGGGAGCCGCTGAATCGGGGGCTGCATGGCAGACCGGCAACGCATCCCCAGGATTCCCCTTTCGACATTGCTCAGGGTGCATGGTCCGTTCCCGGCTCATCTCTCCGGGATGGGGTGCGGGGATTGGGCGTCGAGATGCAAGACAGAGATACCGATGTGTCCGGTCCCGGGCAGGATGTCCCTTTTGGCGTGTCTCCGATGCCGGAGGCTCTTCCCCGACGCTCCCCGGCTGCATCCGCTACAATCTGATCGATGAAACTCGGTGAATTGGCACAGCAACTGGGAGCGGAACTTCGCGGCGACGCGGAGATTGAGATTACTGGCGTCCGGGGCATTGAAGAGGCCGGCCCCACAGAGATCACCTTCGTGGCCAACCCGCGTTATGCGGGTCTGGCGCGCACCACCCGGGCCGCGGCGGTTGTGGTTGAGCCGGAGTTCCAGGAAATTTCGACCGCAACGCTGCGCATCAAGAACCCCTACCACGCCTTCTCGCACGCTTTGAGCCTCTTTTACCAGGCACCCTGCTATCCACCCGGCATCCATCCGACGGCGGTGATCGACCCGACGGCCACCATCGGCGAAGGCGCGCACATCGGCGCTTACGTGGTGATTGGGGCGGGCGTTCGTGTGGGAGCGCACTCCACGCTGCTGCCCCACGTGGTGCTCTATCCGGGCGTCCAGACGGGCACGCATTTCTTTGCCCATGCGCATTCCGTGGTCCGCGAGAACTGCACGCTTGGCGACGATGTAACGCTCGAAAACGGAGCGATCATTGGCGGAGACGGTTTTGGCTTCTCAAAGAACGCGGCCGGGGAGTGGGTAAAGATTCCGCAGTCGGGGCCTGTGCACATCGGCAGCCGCGTGGACGTGCAGTCGAATGCCTGCATCGACCGCGCCACGGTAGGCGCAACCGAGATCGGCGACGGGACCAAGATCGACAATCTCGTGCAGGTGGGCCACGGCTCGAAGATCGGCAACAACACCCTGCTCTGCTCGCAGACGGGGCTGGCCGGCTCGTCGGTCATCGGCAACAATGTGATTCTGGCCGGGCAGGTAGGCATTGCCGGCCACTGCACGGTGGGCGACGGCGTGATTCTGACCGCACAGTCGGCCGTTTCGCACGATGTGCCACCGGGCAAGGTCATCTCCGGCTCGCCGGGCTTCGACAACCGCGTATGGCTGCGCGCTGTCACCATCTTCCAGCGGCTGCCGGAGTTGCTCAAGCGACTGGACCGGCTGGAGAAGAAGTTTGCCGCGCAGACTGGCGCGGACAAGGAAGCGCAATGAGCGCGCCACGCATGGTTGCGCCCTTCGCTGCCCTGGCGGCTTCGCTGGCAATGCTGGCGGCCTGCCACTCCTACCATGTGGATGTGACGGTGGAGAACCACACAGGCGGCGCAATCGACCAGTTGGAGATCGACTATCCCAGCGCCAGTTTCGGGGCCAACAGCATTGCTCCCGGCGCCGCGCTGCACTACCGGATACAACTGCGCGGCAGCGGCCCGCTGACGGCACAGTACAGGACCCCGGACGGGAAGACTGTCCACGTGGATGGTCCTACGGTGAGCGAGGGCCAGGAGGGCCAGTTGGAGATCGTCTTCACCCCGCAAGGGAAGGCGGATTTCCTGCCAAGGCTTACAAGCCCGCACTAGAGCGCTTTCGATTCATATGTGCACATTGGAAGTGCATCAAAGGTGGCTTTTTCTTGGGGAAAAAGCCACTTGGCGATACGCTTTCTGTAAAGAGCAGAATCGAAAACGCTGTAGTTCTCTGGATCGGGCCTGTTCCGATTGCGTTCTATCGCCGTTCCGAAAATCAGGCCGCCAGTACGCCGCCAACCATCGAGGCCAGCAGCCGTCCCGCCGCATCCACGGCCACTAGATTGGCCGCTCCGCCCACTTCGAGCGACCCCACTGTGCCGCTCACCCCTGTCATCGCCGCCGGATTGGCCGTCAACAACCGGAATGCGTCCTCCAGCTTCGCGCCGGTAAAGCGCACGAAGTTCTCCATGGCCCGGGCCAGGGTGAGCGTGGAACCGGCCAGCACTCCGCGCGCCATCGCCGTTCCGCCCTTCACCTCGACCGGGAAGCCTCCCAGCGTGTAGGCCCCGTCCGGCATGCCGGCAGCGCTCATCGCGTCGGTGACCAGGATGGCCCGCCCCAGCCCCTTGGCGCGGAACCACAACCGGACGGCGGCAGGCGCGCAGTGCACACCGTCGCAGATCAGCTCGGCGTAGAGCGCATCGTTGGTCAGCACCTCGCCCAGCACGCCCGGCTCGCGATGCTCGAAAGGGCGCATGGCGTTGAAGGTATGCGTTGCGCTCGCGGCTCCAGCCTCGATTGCCCTCTGCGCGTCCTCCGCCAGCCCGTTGGTGTGGCCCAGAGAAGTGCGCACTCCCTTCGCCTTGGCATGGCGGATCAGTTCCAGAGCGCCCGGCTCTTCCGGCGCAACCGTCATCAAACGCACATGGCCGCGCGCGGCTTCCAACATCCGGTCGAAGGTGGCGATATCCGGCTTCAGAATGTATTCCTTGGGCTGTACGCCGCACTTGGCCTGCGACAGGAAAGGCCCTTCCAGATGAATACCGATCGGCCGCGCAAATGGATGGCCGTTCGCCGCGATCTTCTCCGGGGCCTCGATCAGATTCGCCAGCCCATCGAGCGCCTTCAACGTCGCATCCAGAGACGCGGTGACCGTGGTCGCCAGATAGTTCGCGGTTCCCTTGGTGGCCAGAAACGCGCCGATTGTGCCAAGCGCCTCCGGCGTCGCTTCCATCACATCGTGACCGGCCGAACCATGGATATGCACATCGAAGTAGCCGGGACCGAGCGTAGCCTCGGGAAAGTTCAGAGTCCCCTGGGCGTTTTCGCGGCTCGCGATGGACGCGATGCAGCCGTCTTCAATCACGATCTCCGGGTTCTCGATCAGCATCGAGCCCGTCCAAAGCCTTTTTGCAGTGACAATCCGAGCAGACATGGAAACCATTATCGCAGGCTATACAGGCATCGTTCGCAGTCTAGTGGTACTTGCGCAGCACGCCCAGCACCCGGCCCTGGATGGCCACCTGGGCGGCCGGTACATAGATCGGGTCCATCTCGGCGTTCGATGGCTGAAGGCGCACCAGGCTTCCCTCGGGGTAGAAGCGCTTCAGAGTGGTCTCGGCCCCATGCACCAGCGCCACCACGATCTCGCCGGAGCGCGCCGTGCGTGTCCGCTCCACCAGCACATAGTCGCCGTTGATAATGTGCTCGTCGCGCATCGACTCGCCGCGGACCTCCAGGGCAAAGACGTCGCGGTTGCCCACCACGTCGTGCAGCGAGATGGTCTCCGGCGACTCCATCGCTTCCACCGGCAGGCCGGCCGCAATGCGCCCGGCCAGCGGAAGGCTGTCAGTGGACCGCGTGCGCGTGCCCGGCGGCAGCAGGTCGATGGAGCGGCTCCGGTTGTGCACCCGGTCCAGCAACCCCTTCTTTTCCAGGTTGGTGATGTGCTTGTGGACGGTGGCCAGGCTCTTCAGCCCCATGCCCCGCGCGATCTCTTCGAACGACGGCGAATAGCCATTGCGGGAGACGAACGAGGAGAGAAAGTCGAGAATCTCTTTTTGCCGACGCGTGACTGCCATGGGCGCATTATAGCGAATAGAAAGCGAATTGCAACATCTTTTTCTACTCCGTATCTTCGCTGCCCTGTTCTTCAGTCCCTCGGCGCCGGGATCTTTGCAACGCTCTCATCGACCCGCTCTACAATCGTATGCATGATCCTCGAATCCTTTCCTGTTGGCCCGCTGGGCTGCAATTGCACAATTCTAGGCGACGAAGAGACGCGCGAAGCCATCGTCATCGACCCCGGCGACGAGATCGGCCGCATCCACAGCCGCCTCACCGCCCTCGGCCTCGCGCTGAAGCAGATCCTCGTCACCCACGCCCATATCGACCACATCGGTGGCGCACTCCAGTTGAAACGCCTCACTGGAGCGCCCATTTACCTGAATGAGAACGACCTGCCCCTGCTCCAGTCCATGGATCAACAGGCCGCGTGGATCGGCGCCCAGCCGCCGGAAACCGCTCTGCCCGACGAGGGCCTGTCCGACGGCCAGACTGTGGGCCTGCCGGCCTACCCGGCCACTGTGCTGCACACTCCCGGGCACACGCAGGGCTCCGTCTGCCTGCACTTTGCGCCGCTGCAGTTGCTCGTCGCCGGCGATACGCTCTTTGCCGGCAGCATCGGCCGCACCGACCTGCCCGGAGGCAACTTCGACCAGATCATCGAGTCCATCCACACCCGGCTGCTAGACCTTCCGAAGGAGACCCGTGTTCTCCCGGGCCATGGAGCGGTCACCAGCATCGGCGCAGAGCTGAGGAGTAACCCCTTCCTCCGCCGCCAGTGACAAAAGTTTAGTTTTTAAATCTTACTTTTCTTCAATACCTTACGATCAAATACTTCAACAAAAACTTTACCTCGCGGGAGGGTGACGTTACCCTCCTGATTCGTTCCAAGATCATCAACAAGCCGGGTTACGCCGGTACTGAATTCATCAACTGGCGCCAGCAGGCTGACAACCAGCCAGCCCGACGGCGCCATCCCAAAGAAATACCCCGGCTGCACCCAGACGCCGCGCTCCAGCAACTCCAGAACGGTCTGTTCGTCCGGTTCAAGCGCCGGAATGCGCAGCACTGCGTACCACCCGCCACCAGCCACCAGCCTTTGCACAGCAGGTAGGCGCACCAGTTGCCGATCCAACTCTGCCAGGTTTGTCTGGGTCCGCTGGCGAATCTGCGCTTGAACTTCTCCGCAACTGTCGATCCACGCGGGCAACGCACACTGCACCGGAGCATTCATCGAGAGAAATGTGTCTGCAATCACCTCTAGACGCTCCAGCGCGGCTTCCCGATCCGGTCCGGTCGCAGCGATCCAGGCCGCTTTCATCTGCGGCAATCCGGCGATCTTGCTCATCCCGCTGACCACAAACACAGGCACGCCCTCGATTCCCGCGGCGAAGCTGCGGGCTGTCTCGCTGAAGCTGTAATCGAGAAACACCTCGTCAACGATCAACGAGAGCCCATGCTCGCGGCACAGCCGGCCCAGTTCCCTTGCCTCCCACGGCTGCGTAAAGTGCCCGGTGGGGTTGTTGGGGTGCACCAGCATGATGGCTCGGCTCTGAGGCCCGATGGCCTGCCGGAACGCCTCCGGATCGATCTGCCAACCGTGGTCGTAGACCAGGGAGACAGGCCGGATGCGAACGTCGTCCAACACCGCCAGATAATCGAAGAGCGGATAGCCCGGCTGCGGAACCAGAATCTCGTTGCCCGGATCGCAGAGCAGCCGGAAGAGAAAGCTATAAGCCTCGCTGGTTGAAGTGGTTAGCACGAGTTGTTCCGGTGAAAGCGCGACCCCATGGCGGGCGTAATAGCCACAGACAGCCTGGCGGGCCGCAAGGCTGCCGCGAGGTTGCGGATCGTAGTCAAGCGCCGCCGGATCGGCCAACGCCGAGAGCAGTTCGGGAGGATACGTGAAGCCGCAGCGGGTGGGGTTGGAGGCCGTCAAATCTGCAATGGGCAGCCCGGCCTGTGCGCGCAAGCGATGCGCTCGGGCCAGTTCGCTCTCTTCGGTGTTCCAGTTGGTGCGTCGCGAAAATTGCATTTTTTTCATCCTGCCGGGCGTCTCCACTTGCCGGAACGCCTGGCAGATTCACCGTCTGAGACGGTCGCCGGCGGGTCGTCGTGCACAATGGAGGAGGAGCCCTTCTTCACCATACACGGGCTTCACCGGGAGGGTCTTTGGAGCTGCGCGCTGTGATCTTCGACTTTGGCATGGTGTTGAGCAGCGAGCCGGATCAGGCAGCCCACGCCGAGTTGCTCCGGCTGTCCGGCATTCCAGCCGAACAGCTCGACAGCCTCTATTGGAAGTATCGGCATGCCTACGACGAAGGCGCGCTTTCCGGCCTCTCCTATTGGCGGCAGATCGCCAGCGACGCCGGTCTCACGCTGGACGAGGCGCGCATCGCCGAGCTGGCCGAGTGCGACGCGCGCATGTGGACCACGGCAAACCCCGCCATGGTCCACTGGGCTCTGACCCTGAAGGCCAGCGGTCTGCGCATCGCGATCCTGTCGAATATCGGAGACGTAGTGCAGATCAGTCTCGAACGGCATCTGCGCTGGGTGGCAGATTTCGATGTGCGCGTCTGGAGCCACCAGCTCCGCCTGGCCAAGCCCGATCCTGCCATCTACGCCTACACGCTCCGGGAGCTTGGCGTCGCCCCTGCTGAGGCTCTCTTCATCGACGACCGCGAGGTGAACATCGAATCGGCCCGCGCCATGGGCATCCGGGCGATTCATTTTACGGGGATCGCTGCACTGAAGGAGGAGTTGCTGGCGCTCGGACTAGCGGCTCAAGTACCGCTGCCGGATGAAGCGGCAGCATCGGCAGGAATTGATCACCGCCAAGTCTAAAGCGGTGTTCAGATCGCGTTCTGGCTCCGACGCCGCGACGAGCGGTGTTCCTGCCGCCGCTTCTTGAACAGAAAATGCCGCCTGCAGTTCGAGCACTCCCACGGATACAGACCAAACATCGGGAGCAGGTTGATCTCGATAAAACCCCTCCGCTCGGTTCTCCGCAAGCGATCATGTCCGCACTTGGGACAGACCATGCGCCCCCTGTGCATACCTGTCTGCGTAGACTCCTGCAGTAAATCCCGATCTTCGCTACTCACTCGAGTCCCCAGTCAGCCCAAAGAGATTCAGAACTTCGGATCCAGTTGCAAAACCAGCACTGCTCCGAACATCCCGCGTCCATTCAGCCGAAGTTGAATAGAATCATCGCCGCCGACTGGAAACCGGAAACTCGACTCACCGGAATTCGACTCGGCCCATGCCCAGCGCATTTGCCAACGATATGCGTCTGCGAGGGCAGCTCAACTCGTTAACGCGATTAGGTTATAACAGCCGGGGCGTTGCGTAAAGATTTCATAAGGTCACAAAAAAGTGGTTACCAAGATAACTCCCCGATGAAGCGGGTGGCGGGAGAGAATCTCAATTCTGGAGCCGCGCCAAGGCCTCTTCCGCCAGTTCCGCTACTGCACGCACAAGCGTCGCTGAGGCGTTCAATGACTCCGGCCGCTCCAGGCGTACGCCACGTTGGACGGCAAATTCGCGAAACAGATGATCCACGTCATAGAGGATTTCGACGTGATCGCACAAAAATCCTATCGGCTGCAGGACGATGTTCTTTACGCCCTCTTGCGCCAGAGCCGCCAGGGTGTCTTCTACCGTGGGTCCGACCCATGGGCCGCCGGACGCTCCCTGGCTCTGAAAGGCAAACCACCAGCGCGGAATCTCCGGCGCCAGAGCCGCAACGGCCATAGCTGTCGCCTTGGCGTCCTGTGCGTAGGGATCGGCGTCCGAGCCCGGCCACAGCCGCGGCTGGCCCTCGGAGGCTGCCGGCGTCTGTATCGTGCGGCAAGGCACACTGTGCGCGGTGAACAGCACCGGAACGGGCTCGCCCACTTCTTCCTGGAAGTTCTTGAGCGCGGGCCGCAGCCGCTCGGCAAAGGCCTGCGCCAGAAGCGGATGCCGCGCCCATCCTGCCGTAAAGTCGATCTTGATCCCGGCGGACTCGGCATCCACGGCCCGTCTATAGAGCCCCACGCTGGTCCGCGAATTCTGCGGCGCCATGCAGATGACCGCAGCCTCTTCCACACCGTCGGCCTTCATCTGCCGCATCACATCGGCGATGTAGGGCCGCCAGTTGCGCATTCCTACATACACGCGCACCGGCCTGCCCGCTGCCGCCAAAGCGGCTTCCACCAGCCGACCCTGCTCCATCGTGATGTCGGTCAGCGGGCTGCGGCCGATCAGGCTGTAGCGATGCTGAATCTCGGTAACCACCGCCTCCGGCAACGGGCGGCCGCTGACCACGTTGCGCAGATACTCGGGAATCTGCTCCACGGTCTCCGGCGTCCCGTGCGCCAGCAGCAACACAGCCTGTTTAGCCACGCGCCGCCTCCGCATTGGTGATCCGGCTGTAATCCCGCACCATCTTCACCACTGCCTGCACATTCTCTACCGGTGTTGTTGGCACAATGCCGTGGCCAAGGTTGAAGATGTGCCCCGGACGGCCCGCCGCCGATTGCAGAATCTCCTTCACCCGCGCCTCCAGCACTTCGAGCGGCGCAAACAGCGTGATGGGGTCCAGGTTGCCCTGTACGGCGTGGCCCTGGCCCACTGCGCGCCAGCCCTCGTCGAGCGGCTGCCGCCAGTCCAGGCCAATCACGTCGGCTCCGGTCGCCGCCATCTCCGTCAGCAGTCCTGCCGTCTCCACGCCGAAATAGATCACTGGCACGCCCATCTCCTGCACGGCGCGCACCAGCCTCTTCGATGCGTCAAAGGCGTACGCGCGATAGTCCGTCAGCGACAGCGAACCCACCCAACTATCAAAGATCTGGATCACGTCCGCGCCGGCCTGCACTTGCAAGCGGCAGTACTCGGTCAGCACAGTAACCAGCTTGTCCAGCAGCATCTGCCACGCCGCCGGATCGCTGTACATCATCTTTTTGGTGTAGATGTAGTTCTTTGAGCCGCCGCCCTCGATCATGTAGCTGGCCAGCGTATACGGCGCTCCGCAGAAGCCGATGATGCCCAGCCGGTCGCGAAAGTGCGCGGCCACCTTTTCAATCGCTTTGGCCACGTAGGCCAGTTCTTCCGCGCGGTCTGTCTGCAACGCCCGCACGTCTTCAGCCGTGCGCACCGGCTTGTGGACCACTGGCCCTTCGCCCGCCTGGAACTCGAACGGAAGCCCCATCGGCTCCAGCGGCAGCAGCAGGTCGGCAAAGATGATGGCCGCGTCCACGCCCAGCTTCTCGGCCGCTGTAATCGTCACTTCGGCTGCGATCTCCGGCTGCTTGCAAATCTCCACCAGCGTGTGGTGCTTGCGCACATCGCGATATTCCTGCATGTAGCGCCCGGCCTGGCGCAGGAACCACACCGGTGTCCGGTCCACGGGCTGCCGCAGGCAGGCGCGCACAAACCGCCCGCCATCCAAAGTGTTGTCTGTCTCAGCCGCGCTGGCGACCGTTTTCAAGTTCTTGGAATCCATATTCCTATGATTCTACCCGTCGGAATTGGACTCGACACAGCCAGTTTCCCCCCGGACGCACACGGAAACGAAAATCTTTCACACGGCCATACGGCGCCGCCAAAATCTTCACTTGGAACAGAGGCTTTCTTCGAGTAGCATTTCACCAAGCCGTTCCTTTGGAGTTCAATGCTGAGCCGTTGAAAAGGAATTCCATGTTTCATCTTGTGCGCTTTTCACGGGTCCCTCTGCTGTTCTGCATCGTGGCGATGTGCAGCCTGAAAACTGCGGCCACGAGTGCGGGCGCATCAGCATCTCTGGGGTTGGAGAGTCCCTCGTTCCAACCCGGCACGGCCATCCCCGCCCGCTTCTCCTGCGACGCACAGAATCTTTCGCCCGCGCTGAAGTGGAAAGAACCGCCGAAGGGAACCCGCAGCTTTGCGCTGATCCTGCGCGACCCGGACGCTCCCGGCGGCGTCTTCGTCCATTGGCTGATCTACAATCTGCCGCAGTCACTGCGCGGGCTGCCGGAAGGCGTAGCACAGGAGCCTGAGCTGTCCGATGGCTCTCGCCAGGGCCGCAACTCCGCGCGCAGGATCGGCTACGCAGGCCCCTGTCCGCCGCCCGGACCGGCCCATCGCTACATCTTTACGCTCTATGCCCTCGACGCAAATCTCCCATTGCCGGCAGGCGCAACCGAACCGGAACTGGTCAAAGCCATCGAGGGCCACATCCTTGCCACCGGGCAACTGATGGGCCGCTTCCATCGCTAGCATCTACCGTCGCAATCCAGCGCCCGGAATCTATCGCCAGCGGAAGATTCTGAGCGAGACGGCGAACGGCACAACGAACCACGCCAGCAGAATCGCCACCGGGGCCAGCATCTGCCCCAGTCCCAGCCCCTGCAGCATGTTGCCGCGCATGGCGTCGATTGCCGCGGTCAGCGGCAGCGCCCGCACCAGCGGCTGCACGGAGGCCGGGAAGCGCGAGGCCGAGAAGAAGACCCCCGACAGAATCCACATGGGCAGCATCACCAGGTTCATCAAACCGCTCACCGCTTCCATCGTCCGCGCCCGCGAGGCCACCAGCAGTCCCAACGCCGAAAACACCAGCGAAGTCAGCACGCAGAGCAAGCCCAGTTCCAGCACACTGCCACGGAACGGCACCCCAAAAGCCAGCCGCGCAAAGCCAAGGAACACCACCACCTCCACCACCAGCATCCCCAGCCGCGACAGCAGGAACGACAGCAGATATTGCCAGCGCGGCATGGGCGAGGCCACCATCCGCTTCAGCAGCTTCTTCTGCCGTGCCTCAACAATCGAGAAGCCCAGCCCCCACATCGCCGAGCCCATCAGGTTCATGCCCAGCAGGCCCGGCACCACAAAGTCGATGTAGCGCGCGCCGGTTTCGTGCACCAGCCGGTCAAGAGCCTTCAGCGGGTCCACTCTTCCGGCGGCGGTTTGCAGAGCCTTGTCGGCCAACTGCCGTGCCGCGCGTCCGTCCGGGTTGGTGTCATCGTACTCGTAGCGCACCGCGCCCTGCGTGGCCACCGCCAACAGCTCGATCTTGCCCGTGGCCAGTTCCCGCGCGCCCTCTTGCTCGTCCACCAGCGCTGCCCGCAAGCCGCCGCCGGCATTCAATGCCTGCACCATCTTCGCGGTTGTCGCGCCCACCGGCAGCACGTCCGCCGGTTTATTGCGGAAGGCAATCCCCAGCCCCGCCGCCAGCAGAATGGGAAAGATGAAGATCCAGAAGATCGCCTCCGGCTCGCGCAGAATCAGGCAGAACCGCGTCCACGTCAGTTGAAACAGGCTGCTGCCGGTCAGTTTGCTCATGGCACTATTCATCGCGCAGGTTCCTCCCCGTCAGCCGCACAAACACATCCTCCAGCGTCGCCGAGTGCGTTCGGAACTCGCTCAGCCGGACGCCCTCTTCCTCCAGCAGGGCAAAGATGCGCGGCGTGGTCCGATGCAGTTCGCTTACCGCCAACCGGTGCACCCCCTCCACCTCCGAGTGCCCGCGGACACCCTCGATTCCCTTCAGCTTTTCAACCAGCCCTGCCACCTTCGCAGCGGCTGAATCCTCCCCAAGTCCCGATTCTGAGACATGGACCGGATGCACGCCCAGTTCCAGAATCTCCTCGCCGCCCACCAGGGCGATCAACTCCTTCGGCGTCCCTTCGGCAATCTTCCGCCCGTGGTCCATGATGGCCACACGGTCGCACAAGCGCTCGGCCTCTTCCATGTAGTGGGTTGTCAGGATGATCGTCCGTCCGGCGCGCTTCAACTCTTCCACCAGTTCCCACAGGTGACGCCGCGCCTGCGGGTCCAGCCCTGTGGTCGGCTCGTCCAGAAACACAAGTTCCGGATCGCCGGCCAGGGCCGTGGCCATCGCCAACCGCTGCTTCTGCCCACCGCTCAGCCCGCCCACCCGGGAGCGCCGCTTCTCTTCGAGCTGCATGGTTGCAATCAGCTCTTCGACCTCAAGCCCGTGGCGATAGAAGCTCCGGAAGAGCCGGATGGTCTCCTCCACCGTCAACTTGTCAGGGAATTGCGTCTCCTGCAACTGAATCCCGATGCGTTGGCGCAACGCCGTCGCAGCGGTCTTCCACTCCATGCCCAGCAACTCCACCACGCCGGAGTCAGGCTCCGTGAGCCCCTCGCAAATCTCAATCGTCGTGGTCTTGCCTGCTCCATTTGGTCCCAGCAGCCCGAAGCACTCGCCGCGCGCCACCTCCAGATCGAGCCCGTCCACCGCCTGCACGTCGCCAAAGGACTTCTTCAGCCCCGCGATCCTCAGCGCCAGCTTGTTGCCGTCATTGACCACCATGCTTCCAGCCTAACCCGCCGCGCCCAAAATCGGCCCGCCCATTCAGAAGCGTCCGTGCACCCTATCCTCCCGGAAGCATTCCGCATCCCGTACGAGCTTCCCGGTTGTTCGTCACAGCGCGCTGCGGCGGGTTGCGCGATACTATTGTTAAGTCGTCCAACCACTTTACCGTGCGAAGTTTCGCGCCCATTTTATTTCAAAGGACAAACATTATGTCATTTACACTTGCATTGCCTCGTATCGCTCTTAGCGGCTCCAACGCGATCCACGACGCCGTCGAAGCCCTCCATCGGCAGGGCGCGCGCACGGCACTGCTCTTGACAGACTCCATCCTCCTCAACCTACCGGCGGCAAAACTCCTCCGCGAGCTTCTGGAAGCCAAAGAGATCGCCTACACCGTCTTCTCGGAGATTGAGCCCAACCCCACTACCGCAACCGTCGAAAAGGCCTTTGCGCAGTTCCAGCAGGCCACGCCCGATGCGCTCGTCGCCCTCGGCGGCGGCAGCGTGATTGACACCGCTAAAGCCGTCCGCATCCTGTCGGCCAACGCCGGACCCATCAACCAATACGAGGGCGTTCACCTCGACGTGAAGCCCGGCGCATTCCTCGTCGCCATCGCCACCACCAGCGGCACGGCAGCCGAAGTCACATCGAACGCGGTCATCACCGACACGGATCGCCACGTGAAAATGGTCATTATCTCACCGGCCATCATTCCCGACATCGCCGTCAACGATCCTGCGGCGCTGGCTTCCATGCCCGCCGGAACCACAGCCGCCACCGGCATGGACGCCCTTACCCACGCCGTCGAAGCCTACGTCAGCCGCGGAGCCCATCCGCTCACCGATCACTCTGCGCTGGAGTCCATCCGCATCATTTCAAAGTGGCTGCCGCGCGCCTTTGACAACGGCCAGGACCTGGAAGCCCGCGAGATGATGGCGCACGGCCAGTACCTCGCCGGAATGGCTTTTAACTCCGCCGGTCTCGGCTGCGTCCACTCACTGGCCCACCAGCCGGGCGCCACGCACAATCTGCCCCACGGCGTCTGCAACGCCATCCTGCTGCCCGTGGTCGAGGAGTTCAACCGTCCCGCCGCCGTCGAGCGCTTCGCCCGCATTGCCGAGGCCATGGGCGTTGACACCCGCGGCCTGACCGCCGAGAAGGCCTCTCTGGCCGCACTCGACGCCATCCGCGCCCTTTCCGCCCGGGTCCGCATCCCGGCGGGATTCGCCGCACTCGGCGTTAAAGATGCCGACATCGAGCAGTGGATTGCCCCCGCCCTTGCCGACCCCTGTACCCCAGGCAACCCTCGCGACCTGACCGCCGACGACGTCCGCGCCCTGTACAAGAAGGCGCTCTAACCGCACTGCCAACAACTGCCGGCCACAAACACGAAGACCCCGTCCCAGGATGGGGTCTTCGTGTTTGCCTTCGCTCCGGGCTACTCTTTCGAGCGTATCCAGTAGCCGGCTGGCCAGGCAGAGGGTCTGCGCTGGCAACCGCGGAGGCGATATACTTCCGTGGAATTCAAAGAGGCCGCTACAGACATGCCCAAATTCCTTCTGGTTCTCTCGCTGCTGTGCGCAACCGCCGCCGGTTACGCCGCCACGCCCGGCGGCCAACCTGCCTGGAAGTCGAAGATGGCCGCCCAGCTTCCGCTTCTTGGCCACCGCAACTGGATTCTTGTAGTCGATTCCGCCTATCCGCTGCAGAGTTCGCCCGGAGTTGAAACCATCGAGACCAACGCCAGCCAGATCGAAGTGGTTCGCGCCGTCCTCGATGCCGTCCACCATTCCGCGCACGTGCGTCCGCTGATTTACATGGATTCGGAGCTCTCCTTCGTTCCCGACGAAGACGCGCCCGGCGCCTCGGCCTACCGCGCCCAGATTGCGGACCTGTTGAAGAATTCCGAGATAACACGCCAGCCGCATGAAAGCCTGATCTCCCTGGTCGGCGAAGCAGGCAAGACGTTTCACGTTCTCGTGCTCAAGACGACCATGACGATTCCCTACTCGTCGGTCTTCATCCGGCTCGACTGCCGCTACTGGAGCGCCGAGGCCGAGCAACGGATGCGCGCCCGCATGAACGCCGCGAAACCGTAACGCCGCGCGGATCGTACGATCGATCCGTCCCTACGAGGTGCGCTCGACCGATCCCGCCCTCGCCGCAAGAACGAAGGGGCGGCGATTGTTCCAGACAGAGCGGCCGACGCGGGGAGCATTTTCTCGCTCCCGGCCCTATCCCATCGTTGCTTGTTGAGCTTAAAATGTTCGCGACGTTCCACACGCTCAGATTGACGCAGTCTACGTTGGCTTTCTTTTCCGGATGCTTGTTCCGGGGCCAGCGACAGGCTGCGTGTATTCCGGAGGATTTCCGGCAGGCTGGGACTCGAAGTGCTTTCCGAGGAAGGACAAACGCTCCCAGGAGCGGGAGTCCGATCCCTCAAGGGAGATATCGCATTTCATAAGGAGGCTCGCATGAGCTCGCGCACGATTCATCATATGACCACGAATAAGAACCTGATTCGCTGGGTAGAGAAGATGGCCGAGTTGACCCAGCCAGACAATATCCATTGGGTGGATGGGTCCCAGAAGGAATACGACGCGCTGTGCGACCAGCTTGTGGAGGGCGGCACCTTTACGCGCCTCAATCCGGAACTGTGGCCGGGATGTTTTTATGCGCGCACCGATCCCAGCGACGTAGCTCGCGTGGAAGACCGCACGTATATTTGTTCCCTCTCAAAGGACAACGCCGGCCCCACGAACAACTGGGAAGATCCCTTTGTCATGCGCAAGAAGCTGAAGGGGCTGTTCCGCGGCTGCATGAAGGGGCGCACGATGTATGTGCTGCCGTTTTCGATGGGCCCGGTGGGTTCGCCCATGTCGCAGTTGGGCGTGGAACTGACCGACTCGCCGTACGTGGTGGTGAACATGCGCATCATGGCGCGCATCGGCAAGCCGGTGCTGGCCGAGATCGACAAGGACGAGAAGCGCGTGGTGCCCTGCATGCACACAGTGGGCGCGCCGCTGGAGCCGGGCCAGAAGGACGTGGCGTGGCCCTGCAACAAGGAAAAGTACATTGTGCACTTCCCCGAGACGCGCGAGATATGGAGTTACGGCTCGGGCTACGGCGGCAATGCCCTGCTGGGCAAGAAGTGCTTCGCGCTGCGCATCGCCTCGAACATCGCCCGCGACGAGGGCTGGATGGCCGAGCACATGCTGATCGTGGGCCTGGAGTCGCCCACCGGCGAAAAGACCTACCTGGCCGCAGCCTTCCCGTCGTCGTGCGGCAAGACGAACCTGGCCATGCTGATTCCGCCCGAGGGCTTTGACGGCTGGAAGGTGCGCACCGTGGGCGACGACATTGCGTGGATCAAGCCGGACGCGACCGGGCAGTTGCGCGCCATCAACCCTGAGGCGGGCTTCTTCGGCGTTGCGCCGGGGACCTCGGCAAAGACGAATCCCAACGCCATGGCCTCGCTGGCCAGGAACACCATCTTTACCAACGTGGGACTGACGCCCGAAGGCGGCGTGTGGTGGGAAGGCATGACGGACGAGCCTCCCGCCGAGTGCACGGACTGGCGCGGCGAGCACTGGACACCGGCCATCGCCAAGGAAAAGGGCCGCACCGCGGCGCATCCCAACGGACGCTTCACGGCCCCGGCCTATCAGTGCCCCTGCATCGATCCGGAGTGGGAGTCGCCGGAAGGTGTGCCGATTGCGGCGTTTATCTTCGGCGGGCGCAGGCCCACTACGCTGCCGCTGGTCTTTCAGGCCTTCAACTGGTCGGGCGGCGTCTACCTGGGTGCAACCATGGGCTCGGAGACGACAGCCGCGGCGGCCGGCGCCACCGGCGTGGTGCGGCGCGACCCGATGGCCATGCTGCCCTTCTGCGGCTACCACATGGGCGACTATTTCCGGCACTGGATCAAGCTGCAGCGCGCGCTCTCCTCGACGCCGCGCGTCTTCCACGTGAACTGGTTCCGCAAGGGACCGGACGGCAAGTTCCTGTGGCCCGGCTACGGCGAAAACATGCGCATCCTCAAGTGGATCGTGGACCGCGTGCACGGCCGCGCCCAGGGCCGCGAAACGCCCATCGGATGGACGCCGTATTACGAGGACATCCACTGGGAGGGACTCAACTTCCCGCAGAAGACCTTCGACGAGTTGCAGAAGGTGGACCGCGCCAAGTGGCTGAAGGAAGTCATCGGCCACGAGGAGCTGTTCCTCGCCCTGCACGATCATCTGCCCAAGGAGATGATCTACGAGCGCGAACTGCTGATCTGCCGGCTGTAGATGTTTGGTTAAGCGAAGATCCCCCGGTCTCAGAATCGACACTGAGACGCGGGGGATTCTTCAGCGTCAAACCCGTCGCTACGCGATCCACCGTCCCGGAGGGAAGGTTCGCGTCAATAGCGCTCAGGCAGGCTCCAGCGCACATTCCAGGGAGCTATCCACTCTCCAGAACCCATCGGACTATGGGCGGCGAACTCAGGCACGCACGAAGGTGGCTTGCAGAAATCTCCTTCATGAGCTTCGCCGAGCCAGACAGGCCTGATGCGGATGTCGCTGAGGTCTTCCGGCCAATGATGGGCCAAGCCGTCTTGTTCCGCCTTCCATGAACCTGTCATCGTCTGCCCTCCGTCTGCGACCGAATCAACCGGAATTCCCATCCCGGCAACCTGTCGTGCGCTGATAGTACCACTGAAAGAACATCTTCGGATGGGCGAACGAGCCCGCGTATCCGTTATGAGAGTTGAAATCGCGATGCCCAGACCTGCGCGCTTTGTAACAGGGCACGGCTTCAGCCGGGCCAATCGAGCAACATTCAATTGCGCGCGGGCTTCAGCCCCTGCACGGAGTCGGATATTTGCTCCAATCCAAGGTGAAGCCCATCACATCCTGCTGCAAGGCCGGTGCATAGAATTGGCCTTTGCGGGGAACGGAATTTTGCGCTTTTCCGAAGGCCTGCCGGGATTCAGCGGCATGCGTGTGGAAGGCCCAGAAGCACGACGCCCCTCCAGTTCTGCGGACCGATGCAGGAAGATATCCCTGCAAGCGGATGTAAACAAACATCATGAGTGGCAGGGACCCGTTGGTTCGCCTGCCCGGATTGAGCGGCAACTCCGGATACGGTAGCGCGGCAAAGCCCGGAGATCCCTCACCGACCGAGGAGCAGCAATGGCAAGCCAGGAAGTGGGCGTGAAACGCAAAACGATGCACGAAAAGGTTGCAGATCTTCGCGCCAAGCGCGAGGCACTGGAACTGGGCGGCGGCAAGGATCGCATCGAGAAACAGCACGCCTCGGGAAGAATGACGGCGCGCGAACGCATCGAGGAGCTGACGGACAAGGGCTCCTTCGACGAGATCGGCCTCTACGCGCAGCATCGCGCCACGTTTTTCGGCATGGACAAGAAGGAATTGCCCGCCGACGGCGTGGTCACCGGTTGCGCCACGATCGACGGGCGGCTTGTGCACCTGGCCAGCCAGGACTTTACGGTGGCCGGCGGCGCGGCCGGCGAAGTGCACAGCAACAAGGTTGCCGAGATGATGGACATGTCTCTGAAGACCGGCAGCCCCTTCGTCTTCATCAACGACTCCGGCGGCGCGCGTGTGCAGGAAGGCATTGACAGCCTGGCCGGCTATGCCCGAGTCTTCTACCACAACGTGATGCTCTCCGGCACCGTGCCGCAGATCGCGCTGATCTGCGGTCCCTGCGCGGGCGGCGCGGCCTACAGCCCGGCGCTGACCGACTTCATCATCCAGACCCAGCAGGGCCGCATGTTCATCACCGGACCTTCGGTGATCAAGCAGGTTACCGGCGAAGATGTCTCCTCCGAGGCTTTGGGCGGAGCGCAGGCGCAGATGAACTACTCCGGCGTTGTGCACCTGATCGCGCGCAACGACGAAGAGGCCATGCAGCTTTGCCGCAAGCTGCTCAGCTTCCTGCCCTCGAACAACCTGGAAGACCCGCCGCGTTTGCCTCACAGCAGTCGCGTCAAGTCGGACTCGGACATGAACGACGTCATCCCGACCGATCCCAAGGTGGGCTACGATGTGCGCGCCGTCATCATGCGCATTGTGGACAACGACGACTTCCTTGAGATTCAGCCGGGCTTTGCTCCGAATCTTGTGATCGGCTTTGGCCGCGTACAGGGCCGCACGGTGGGCGTGGTCGCCAACCAGCCCTGCATGATGGCCGGCGCTCTGGACATCGACGCCTCCGACAAGTCCGCGCGCTTTGTGCGCTTCTGCAACGCCTTCAATATTCCGCTGGTCACGCTGGTCGATGTGCCGGGCTTCCTGCCGGGCATCGAGCAGGAGCGCGGCGGCATCATCCGCCACGGCGCCAAACTGCTGTTTGCCTACTCGGCTGCCACCGTTCCCAAGATCACCGTGATTCTGCGCAAAGCCTATGGCGGCGCGTACATCGCCATGTGCTCGAAGGGCCTGGGCGCGGATCGCGTAGTGGCCTGGCCCACCGCGGAGATCGCCGTCATGGGCGCAGAGGGCGCGGCCGAGATCGTCTTCCGCCGCGAGATCGACTCCGCAGAAGACAAGGTCGCCAAGCGGCAGGAGCTTGTGGAGGAGTACCGCGAGGCCTTTGCCAATCCTCTGGTCGCCGCAGGCCGCCGTCTGGTGGACGACGTCATCGAACCGGCCGACACCCGCAAGTACATTGCCCGCGCGCTGGAAGCGCTGCACGGCAAACGCGAACTGCGCCCGCAGAAGAAGCACGGCCTGATTCCGCTCTAAGGAGGAGCTATGCATTTCGATACCGGAACTCTGGCGATCGTGCTGGCGATCCTCGCAACAGGCGTGGCAGCAGCTTGCCTGGCAGCATTGGCAAAGACGCGGCGCGCGCTGGAAGAGCAACAGCAGGAAGCAAGCCGGCGGCTCGCAGAGCAGCTCTCGGAGTTGAGCGCGAAGCTGTCCGCGCTAGCCGAGCGCGCTGAAGTTGCCAGCGTGCCGCAGCCGCAGATCGTCGCCTCCATCACCGCCAGCGCGGAGCCTGCCGGCGTTCACGCCGCCACCGAGGAGCAGGACGAGTTGCTGGCCGCAGTTACGGCAGCAGCAGCGGCCTTCGTTGAGCGCAAGGCGCGCATCGACTCGCTCCGCGAGTTGCGTGCCGAGCCCGAGAGCAGCAGCGCCTGGTCGCAACAGGGACGCGTCTTCGTGCAGTCGTCTCACAACATCAGCCCGCGCCGCTAGCCGGCTGCCGGATTCAGAAAGGAAGCGAACCTTGAAGCTTCAGATCACGATCAACGGAAAGAGCTACGAGGCCGATGTCCAGGTTCTCGAAGACGATGAAGTTGCGCCTCATGCCGCGCTGCCCACCATCCAGCCGGTTCCTGTCACTTATGCGCCTGTCGCCGTCGGGGCCGGTTCTCATGCGCCGGACGCCAGCATCTTCGGTGGCGAGCAGAAGGTTCTGCGCAGCCCGGTCACCGGACTTGTGGTGCGCGTGGAGGCCCAGGCAGGCCAACCCGTGCAGAAGGGCAATCTGCTCGTCGTCCTCGAATCGATGAAGATGGAGACCAACATCACAGCGCTCGGCGCGGCCACCATCAAGACCATCACGGTCGAGCAGGGCCAGTCCGTCAAGACCGGCGAAATCCTGGTCGTCTTCGAATAGCCTTCGCGCGTTGCTGCGCAGCGCGCATGATCCATGCGTTTTTGTTTTGAAGGGGGAAGTTGTGAGCAGTTTGCCGGAAGGTTTGGAGCAGGTACCCGGAATCAAGTTTGTCGATCATGTTGCCATCGCCGTGAAGCCCGGCGAGTTGGACGGCCAGGTAAAGGGCTATGAGCTGATGGGCTTCACCGAGATTCATCGCGAGGAAGTGCTGGGCACCGACCAGGTGCGCGAAGCCCTGTTGCAGATCGGCCCCGGGCCGAACCTGATCCAGTTGTTGGAGCCGCTTACGCCGGAGTCGCCCGTGCAAAAGCTGATCGAACGCAACGGCGGCCGCGGCGGCTTTGCCCACATCGCCTTCCGCGTGGAGAGCGCGCAACTGGCCTTCGACGCCATGAAGGCTGCCGGATTCCAGATCATCGACAAGGCTCCCCGCAAAGGTTCGCGCGGCACCACCGTCTTCTTTGTTCACCCCAAATCCCGCGCCGAAAGTCCGTTCGGCTATCTGATTGAAATCGTCGAAGACCCCGAAGGCAAATAGAAAACCATGGCCACCGAAGAGTTGCTGAAGGAATTCCCGCCGGTCACTACGGCCGAGTGGGAAGCAGTGATCCACGCCGACCTGAAGGGCGCTGACTACGCGAAGAAACTCGTGTGGCAAACGCCCGAGGGCCTTGCCGTCAAGCCCTACTACCGCGCCGAAGATCTGACCGAGTTGCCGGCGCTGGAAACCGCGCCGGGCAACTTCCCGTACCTGCGTGGAACCCGCGCCGCGGGTGGTTGGCTGATCTCGGAAGAGATCGACGAAGCCGATCCCGAAAAGGCCAACGCACAGGCGCGCGCGGCCATTGCCGCCGGGGCTGAGCAGGTGGTCTTCACCGCTGTCCAGGCGCGCAATCTCTCGGACCTCGGTCTGGCGCTTGCCGGACTCGACGAGATTCCCGTGCACTTTGCCGCGTCCAGCGAAACTCTGCTCACGCTGCTCGTCGAGCGGCTCGCCAAACGCACGCCAACGGCGACGGTCACGACCGGCTGGAATCCGCTGGAGAATCCCGATTTCGCCGCGCAGCTTCTGGCGTCCCTTCCCGCACAGATGGTTCCCTTCACCCTCGACGGCGGCGCCTTCGAGGAGTCCGGCGCAACAGCGGTAGAAGAGGCCGGCTTTACGCTGGCTGCTGGCGTTGATTACCTGGCAGCGATGAGTGAGCGCGGAGTCACCGCCGATCAGGCTGCGGCGGCGCTGGGCTTCTCCTTCGCCATGGGTGCGAACTTCTTCTTCCAGATCGCCAAACTGCGCGCCTTCCGCCAGTCGTGGGCGCAGGCCGTGGCGGGCTTCGGCGGATCGGAAGCAGCCGCGCAGACGCGCATTGCCGCACACACCTCCCGCTGGAACAAGGCCGTCTACGACGCGCACAACAACATTCTGCGCGGCACCACCGAAGCGCTTTCCGCTATCCTTGGCGGCGCAAACTCGATCTATGTCGCCCCCTTCGACGAGTGCTTCCGCACGCCCAATGAAGCCAGCAAACGGCTGGCGCGCAACACGCAACTGGTCCTGAAGCAGGAAGCGCAACTGGGCCGCGTTGCCGATCCCGGCGGCGGCTCCTATTACCTGGAGACACTCACCGACTTCCTCGGCCGCAAGGCATGGGAGCTGATGCAGAAGGTCGAGTCGGCGGGCGGCTATCGCAAGGCATCGGCCACGGGCATCGTCGCCGGAATTCTGGCGCAGTCAATGAGCGCGCGCAACAAGGCCATCGGCCAGCGCCGCGCCGTGCTGACCGGCGTGAACCAGTTCGTCAACGCGCAGGAGAAGGCGCTCGACACCATCGACCCTGAACGGATTGACAGCCAACGCCGCGCCGCACAGCCATTCGAGCGCCTGCGCCTGCGCACCGAGCGCCATGCCAAGGCTACCGGCAAGACGCCGCGCATTCTGCTGGCCGAGATCGGCGACGTGAAGATGCGCGGCCTGCGTTCGCAGTTCGCGGCGGACTTCCTTGCCTGCGCCGGTTTCGCGCTGATCAAGGAGCGCTTCGACCAGCCGGAGGCCATTGCGCAGGCCGAGGCCGATGTCATCGTGCTTTGCTCGTCGGACCCGGAGTACCCCGCGCTGGCGGCTGCTCTGCTGACCGCGCTGCGCACGGCCGGCCGCGCCACGCCGGTGCTCATCGCAGGTAATCCGGACTCGGCCGAAGCGCTCAAGGCCGCCGGAATTGCGGACTTCATTCACATTCGCAGCAACCCCATCGAGCTTTTGACCCAGTGGCAGCAGAAGCTGGGAATCGAGGCATAGGCACATGCGTCCAGATTTTTCCAAGATCGACTACAAGCCCGCGACCGCAGACTCCGTGACTCCCCAGACCGAGGAGTGGCTTTCGCTCGAGCACATTCCGGTAAAGGGCTTTTACACGCCCGAGGATCTGGCCGGGCTGGAGCACCTGAACTACGCCGCCGGCCTGCCGCCCTTTTTGCGCGGCCCGTACAGCACCATGTACGTCATGCGTCCGTGGACTATCCGCCAGTACGCGGGCTTCTCCACGGCCGAGGAATCGAACGCCTTCTATCGCCGCAACCTTGCCGCCGGTCAGAAGGGTCTCTCGGTGGCCTTTGATCTGGCCACGCATCGCGGCTACGACTCGGACCACGAGCGCGTGACCGGCGACGTGGGCAAAGCCGGCGTGGCCATCGACTCCATCCTCGACATGAAGGTACTCTTCGATCGCATTCCGCTGGGCGAAATGTCGGTCTCCATGACCATGAACGGAGCGGTGCTGCCCATCATGGCCTTCTACATTGTGGCCGCCGAAGAACAGGGCGTGCCCACGGCCAAGCTGACCGGCACCATCCAGAACGACATTCTGAAAGAGTTCATGGTCCGCAACACCTACATCTATCCCCCCGAGGGATCGATGCGGATCATCGGCGACATCTTCGGCTACTGCGCCAAGGCTATGCCGCGCTTCAACTGCATCTCCGTCTCCGGCTACCACATGCAGGAGGCAGGCGCGACAGCCGACATCGAGCTGGCCTACACGCTGGCCGACGGCCTGGAATACCTGCGCACTGGAGTCAAGTCCGGCCTCGACATCGACGACTTTGCTCCGCGCATCAGCTTCTTCTGGGGCATCGGCATGAACCACTTCATGGAGATTGCCAAGATGCGCGCCGCGCGTCTGCTCTGGGCCAAGATCGTGAAGAGCTTCAACGCGAAGAATCCCAAGTCCCTGGCCCTGCGTACGCACTCGCAGACCTCCGGCTGGAGCCTGGCCGCGCAGGATCCCTACAACAATGTGGTCCGCACCTGCGTTGAGGCCATGGCCGCCGCGCTGGGCCACACGCAGTCGTTGCACACCAACGCGCTGGACGAGGCTCTGGCTCTGCCCACCGAGTTCTCCGCCCGCATCGCGCGCAACACGCAGATTTATCTGCAACAGGAGACCGGCATCACCCACGTCGTCGATCCCTGGGCCGGCTCCTACTACGTAGAGCGCCTTACGCACGAGCTGGCCCACTCCGCGTGGGAGTTGATCGAGGAAGTAGAGAGCCTGGGCGGCATGGCCAAGGCCATCGAGACCGGCATTCCCAAGATGCGCATCGAGGAAGCCGCGGCACGGCGTCAGGCCTGCATCGACGCGGGCCGCGACATCATCGTCGGCGTCAACGCCTACCCCGCGCCCGAAGAGCCGGTGATTCCCGTACTCGACATCGACAACGAGGCTGTGCGCGCTGCGCAGATTCGCCGTCTGGAACAGCTCAAGCGCGAGCGCGATCCCGAGGCTGTCCGCGCAGCTCTGGCATGCATTGAGAAGAGCGCAGCCACCGGCGAAGGTAATCTGCTGGAACTGGCCGTGGATGCAGCCCGCAAGCGCGCCACGCTGGGAGAAATCTCCATGGCGCTGGAGAAGGTGTGGGGACGCTACGCCGCCACCACGCGCACCATCAGCGGCGTCTACGCCGGCGAAAGCCGGAATGCAGCTGAGTTCCAGAAGGCCCAGCAGATGGTGGCCGACTTTGAACAGGCCGAGGGCCGCCGTCCGCGCATCATGATCGCCAAGATGGGCCAGGACGGCCACGACCGCGGGGCCAAGGTGGTGGCCACCGCCTACGCCGACATCGGCTTCGACGTGGATATGGGTCCGCTCTTCCAGACCCCGGCCGAAGCTGCTCGCCAGGCCGCCGAAAGCGACGTGCACGTGGTCGGCGTTTCCTCGCTGGCCGCCGGTCACAAGACGCTGGTTCCGCAGCTGATCGCTGAACTCAAAAAGCTCGGCCGCGAAGATATTGTGGTCATCGTCGGCGGCGTTATCCCTCCGCAGGACTATGATTTTCTCTACGAGGCGGGCGCGGCCGGCATCTTCGGACCTGGAACCGTGATTCCCGTCGCGGCGCAGAAGATTCTAGAAGTTCTGAACGGCACGGCCGTGGGAGGCAGGAGCTGATTGGCAGAGGAGTTTGAGAGCGCGATGCGCGAACGGCCCGGCAGCCCGGCCACCGAGCCGCCTTCCGAGCTGCTTTCGCGCGTCTCCGCACTCGCCACATCCCGCCGCCGCCCGCTCAGCCGCCCGCAGTATCTGGAAGGCATTCTAGCCGGCGAGCGAACCATCCTGGCGCGCGCCATCACACTCGTTGAGAGCTCACGCGCATCGGACCGCCTGCTGGCCGAGCAGATTGTCGAGGACTGCCTGCCGCACTGCGGCAACTCCATTCGCGTAGGCATCACCGGCATTCCCGGCGCAGGCAAGAGCAGCCTGATCGAAACCCTTGGCCGCTATCTGACCGAGGAGCGCGGCGAAAAGGTAGCTGTCCTCGCCATCGACCCCTCGAGCCAGATCTCCGGCGGCTCGATCCTCGGCGACCGCACGCGCATGTTGACGCTGGCCGCAAGCCCCCTGGCTTTTATCCGGCCTTCGCCCTCGCGCGGCTCCTTCGGCGGCGTCGCACAACGCACGCGTGAAGCCATGCTTCTGTGCGAGGCCGCCGGCTTTCGCAACATCGTGGTGGAAACCGTCGGCGTGGGACAGTCTGAAACCGCCGTACACGGCATGGTGGACTTCTTCCTGCTGGTGCTGATCGCCGGCGCAGGCGACGAGTTGCAGGGCATCAAGCGCGGCGTCATGGAGTTGGCCGATGTAGTGCTCATCAACAAGGCCGACGGCTCAAACCTGCGCGCCGCCGAGCGCGCCCGCTCCGAGGCCGAGCACGCGCTCCACTTCTTCCCGGCTTCGTCCTCGGGTTGGACGCCGCTGGCCCTTACCTGCTCGGCCCACAACGGCACGGGCGTGCGGGAGCTGTGGAACGCCATCCTCGAGCACAACAGCCTGACCCGCTCAAACGGCTCGCTGGCCCGCACGCGCCAGAACCAGATGCGCCGCTGGATGCACGAGATTATCGACCAGGGATTGCGTGAGAGGTTCAACCACCATCCATCGATCCGCGAGCGGATGGCAGCCATGGAAAGCCAAGTGGCCTCAGGACAGATCACCTCGTTCCACGCCGCCCGTTTGCTGCTGGAAATCTACTCCGGCGCTGGTGACGGCATCGGCCAGAAATAGCTCTTCGCTCAGATTCCTGCTTTCCGCAACCGGCTGCCGTATCTGTCGGCGACCTCGCATTCTATTCATTTGTAAACACTTCCATCTTCACGCAGATAAAATCCCTTCTACTTAAGCCGGATATCCTCCTGCTATGGCGACGTCCTCAGTCGGTCCCGCGGTCAGCATCCAAAGAGGGAGGAATTTCAATCTTCCATTCTCAGAGACTGATTTTTATAAGGAAGACCGCCTACATTGGCCGATTGAAAAACTAATTTTCTATTGACACTTGCATTTTGATTGTCGTAATTTCGTGCGGTGGCTAGACCAATGGCGCCGAACCACACGAAAATCGTCAACTTTGCACTCTGCCGGATCCGCTGTTCGGGAAAAGGCTTTCTACTTAGCGAGTCATCTTGAACTGCAACTGAAGTATGCGCAAAGCTTTAGTCCTGGAGGCCAGGGCTAAGAGTTGGAGAACCCCATGACATCTGGAGTCGGACTCTGGAATCGTTTTGCCCTGCTGGCGCTGATTGCAATACTGTTTGTCGCCGGCACGACGGCACGCCTTCATGCTCAAGGCTATGGAACTATCAGCGGCACGGTCAGCGATCCGTCCGGCGCGGTAGTTTCCTCAGCCACTGTCACCGCAATACAGACGCAAACCGGCCGTGAAACCACGGTGATCTCGGGCAAGGACGGCAACTTTGTCTTCACGACCCTGCCCCCCTCGGCCTACAACCTGACGGTGAGCGCCAAGGGCTTTGAAGTCTACGCCCAGACCGGCATCGTCCTGCAGGCCAACCAGGCCCTTTCGGTGAATCCGCACCTGACGATCGGCTCCGGCTCGGAAACCGTAAGCGTCTCTGCCGACGCGCCGCAGGTGGACACCACCACCGGCACGTTGTCGCAGGTCATCGACGAGACCCGGGTGGTCGATCTGCCCCTGAACGGCCGCAACGCGGCAGCTCTTATCACTCTGGTGGCCGGCGTGGCCGACGCCACCAACGAAGGCAACGGCGTCAACCAGGGCAACGGCAAGACGTTTCCGGCCGCGGTTGTCTCCAGCGCCAACGGCACCCTGCCGAACCAATCGAACTACCTGCTGGACGGCGGCAACAACGTGGACGAAATGACCAACGTCAACGGCCCGTTCCCCTTCCCCGACTCACTGCAGGAGTTCAGCGTACAGACCTCCAACTACAACGCCGAATTCGGCCAGAGCGCCGGCGCGGTGGTCAACATCGTCACCAAGTCGGGCGGCAGTTCGTTCCACGGCGATGCCTTCGAGTTTCTTCGCAACGGCTACTTCAACGCCAAGCCGTACTTTGCCACGGTGGCCGATAACATGCACCGCCATCAGTTCGGCGGCACCATTGGCGGCCCGGTCATCATTCCGCATTTCTCCGCCGGCAAGAGCACGCAGTTCTTCTTCGGCTATCAGCACACGCTGATCCACCAGAACTCGAACTCGAATACCTCGACGGTCCCTACGCTCGCTGAAGAAGGACGCACAGGCGCCGGTTATGCGGATTTTAGCAACCTCTGCACCGGCGGCTGGGACTCCAGCAACATCTGTCTAACCGCCAGCCAGACGATCCGCAACCCCTACACGAACATCGCCTATCCTCTGAACCACATTCCCGCTTCGGACTTCGACCCCGCCGCCGTGAACTTCGAAAAGGCGTTCCCGACCGCGGCCTCCGACTCCGGCGCCGGCAAAATCGGCAACACAGTCAACTATTTCAAGCCCACCATCCAGTACTTCGACGAGTTCGTGAGCCGCGTGGATCACCAGTTCGGCGCGAACGATCACCTCTTTGGCCACTACTACTCGAATTACTACAGCCAGCAGGCCGACTATGTGCCGGCCAACCTGCTCAGCTACCAGTCCTACTTCAACACCCGCTACCAGAACGCGCTGCTTTCCGAGACCCACACCTTCACTCCGAACCTGCTGAACAGCCTGATCCTGAACTATCAGCGCGAAGTATCCTTGCGCGGCGGACCTCCGGGAAGCTCCGACATCACGGCCTTCGGCGTCAACAATATCTGGCAGCCAAACACCGGTCCGTACATCCAGGCCTCGATCAGCGGCTACTTCGGAGCATCGTCGTCGGCATTCGCCGGCTGGGGCCGCAACAATTACACCTTCAACGACGACCTGCACTGGGTAAAGGGCAACCACAACTTCGCCTTCGGCGGCCACTTCGAGTTGAGCAAGTTCGACGTGACCAACGTGTTCACCTCGTACGGCACTTTTGCCTTCGGCGCGGTCAGCAACAAGATCGGCTCAACAACCTACCAGTATCCCAACGCCATGGCCAACTTCCAGATGGGCTTCATGTCCTCGTTCGGCCAGGGCAACTTCGAGCAGGTCAACGATCGCAACCACTTCCCGGGCGTCTATGCCCAGGACAGTTGGAAGGCAACCCACAAGTTGACGCTCAACTACGGCGTTCGCTGGGAGATGTTTGCACCCTGGTCCAACCGCAACGGTATGCAGACGGCCTTCAGCGCGAGCAACTACGCCGCCAACAAGGGGACTTCGCAGTTCAGCACCCTGCCGGCGGGCATGGTTCTCTCCGGCGATGCAGGCTTCCCGAAGGATGGCTTGAACAACCTGTACAAGCAGTTCATGCCCCGTGTCGGCTTTGCCTACGATCTGTTTGGCAACGGCAAGACCGCAGTGCGCGGCGGCTTCGGAATGTTCTATCAGGACCGCATGCCCGGCTTCTTCAACCTGAGCCAGGCCAGTTGGGTTCCGAACACCATTTCCGTAACCCTGACGAATCCGAGCATGTACAGCACCACGCCAGGCTCCAATGCGGGCGGCCCGTTCAGCAATCCTTACTGCACCGGCTGCGCGGTAGGCTCCTACGCCAATCCGTTCCCGTTCACGCTGCCCTTCCCGTCGACCAAGGTCTTCCCGAACGGCATCACGGTGGTGGAATACGATCCCTCGGGCAACTTCCAGGTTCCGGTCACCTACGACTACAACCTGACGATCGAGCAACAACTGAACACCAACTGGGCTGTTCGCCTGGCCTACGTCGGTTCCGGATCGCGTCACCAGTTCGTCAACCTCGAACTAAACCCCGCGGTCAACAACGGCTCGGGCCTCAGCACCAACTCACGGCGCGTCTACAACACGGCTCCGAACGTGGGACCGTGCGCCTCCGCAACCGGTTGCTCCGCCAACTACTCCGACATTATCGAAGCTGCCATGATCGGCTCGGCAGGCTTCAACTCATTCCAGGCCACCCTGGAGCGCAAGATGTCCCACGGCTTCTCGCTACTGGCCAACTACACCTGGTCGAAGACCCTGGATGACATGCCGCAGGCTACCCGCGTCGGCAACACCGAGGACCTGAACGCAGGCGAGTCCTACGTCTATCCGCTGTATCCGTCCAATGCCACCGGAATTCCCTCGGCGGCTTACGTGTCGGACATCAAGGCTCTGGATCGCGGCATCTCCGACATCGACCATCCCAGCGTAATCTCCATCTCCTACGGGTATCAGGTGCCGAAGCTGATGTCTGGCAACAAGGTTCTCCGCGCGGTCACCAACGGCTGGCGCACCAGCGGCCTGATTCAGCATCGTTCGGGCGACTCCCTGACGACCTATGCCAACTCCGATGTTTCGCTCACCGGCCAGAGTCAGGACCGCGCACAGCGCGACTTTAGCAAGGCAGCCTATTCGCGGGATGCGGCGGGCGCGGGCAACTGCGCTGCCGGCAAGTCCTGCATCAACTGGCTGAACAACGCAGCGTTCTCGATTCCGGTCAACACCGGCGCGGGTACGGGCTTCGGCAACGTTGTGAAGGGCTCCATTCGCGGACCTGGATTTACCAACTGGGACGGCGCGGTCATCCGCACCTTCCCCATCTATCGCGGAACCAACCTCGACTTCCGCGTCGAGTACTTCGACATCCTCAACCACACTGAATTGAGCAACCCGACAATAGCTCTCTCGTCGTCTTCCTTCGGCACCATCACGGGAACGCAGGGCGGGCCGCGCATCGCGCAGTTCTCAATGAAGTACACTTTCTAACCAGCCTCACCTAACGCCGGCGGCGGAATATCCTGCGGTTCATGGGAATTCCGCCGCCGTTTTCATCCCCTCTTCGATTGGCCTGCATGAGCGCCCTGCGGGCAAACCCTTCAACCTGAGTCGCCCCAGCACAATACTCCATCAATCTTCCGGAGCGTTCATGAAGTTCCTCCCATTTATGCTTTTTGCCTTGTGCGCCTTGAACAGCGAGAGCCAGACCTTCGTCTGCGGAACCGCGCACCAAGGCACTGTGAACCTGACGTCCGAGTCGCGCTACACCGCGGCCACCGCCGGCTTCGATCTGCACACTGCGCCCGTCATCGCTGCCGGAGCCTGTTCGAGCAACAAGCCTTTCTTCTTCTCTGTTGCGCTTCCAGAAGGCAGCTACCGCATCACTGTCGTGCTGGGAGCATCGGAGGCCAGCGTGACCACGGTGCGCGCCGAAGCGCGACGGCTGATGCTCGAAAAGATTCCGGTGGCCGCGGGCAAGTCTCTCAAGCGCGCATTCGACGTGAGCCTGCGCGTGCCCGAGATCGCCGGCGACAAGGATCGCCTCGTCAAACTGAAGCCGCGCGAGCAAGGAGGACTGGATTGGGACCACAAGCTGACGCTTGAGTTCAACGGCGAACATCCCGGCTTCCGCTCTCTCAAGATTGCGCCCGTTCATGAACCCACAATCTACCTGGCGGGCGACTCGACGGTCGTCGATCAGGACGTGGAGCCCTGGTCCGCGTGGGGACAGATGCTGCCGCGGTTCTTCCGTCCCGGCGTTGCCGTAGCCAACCACGCCGAGTCCGGCGAAACTGTTCGCAGTTTCGAGAGCGAACAGCGATTCGCCAAGATCTTCTCAACCATCGAGCCAGGCGACTACCTACTGATGCAGTTCGGCCACAACGACCAGAAGCCGGTCAACAAGGTTCCGCTCGACCTCTACAAGAAACTGCTCGTCACGTACATCGAAAAGGCGCGCGCCGCTGGGGCCACACCCGTGCTTGTGACGAGCATGTTCCGGCGCAACTTCGATGCGAACGGCAAGATTGTGGACACGATGGCCGGCTATCCGGACGCGATGCGCGAAGTGGCCCGCGAGAAGGGCGTAGCGCTGATCGATTTGAATGCAATGAGCAGAACGCTGTTTGAGGCGATGGGGCCCGAGGCTTCGCTGAAAGCCTTCATGCACTACCCGGCCAATGCCTTCCCCAACCAGACCGAAGCCATCAGCGACGATACGCACTTCAACAGCTACGGCGCGTATGAACTGGCGCGCTGCATGGTGCGCGGCATCCGGATGGCCCGTTTGCCGGTTGCACACATGCTCACCAGAGACGCCGGGCAGTTCGATCCGGCGCGGCCCGATCCGCAACCCGCCTTCAGCCTGCCGTTCACGCCGATCCCGCTTAAGGCTGGAGACGTGACCAAGACGCCACAGCTTTAGAGCAGATTCGGAAATGCTGTAGACGAATGGGCTTTCCCTCAGGGGCTAAAGCCCAATGATTTTATTGGCGTTATGCGGCACGGCTGAAGCCGTGCCCTTTCAAAACCGGTCTACAGTAAAAGCGAAAATGCCTTAGCTTCAGATCGGCGTGACAAGAGAGAAAACCACTCTGGGCCGGATGCACGCATCCGGCCTGGGCGTTCCTGCGCAGTCAGCCGCCGCTATTGCGCGGGCCGGTAGCGGATACTGTCGCCGTCGAGCAGGTACTCGGCCGAACAGCTTTCACCGCCGCAAATCATGGTTTCTCCGGCGTATAACTGACGGCGCGTAATCAAGCCCATGGTCCCGCAGCGCGGGCAAGACATGACCGCGACGTACGGGTTCTGCGCCTGACCAAGTTTGGCTTGATTTTCGAGGACGAAGACCGTGCCAGGGTCCATTCTTTCGGGAATCCATTCTTCCAGAAACTGCAAGTCGGCTGACATCGTGCCCTCCAGGGGTGGATGTTACCGAGCCGTATCCGAATCTTCCCGAACCGGCCCCGTCGAACAACAGCAGGCTGCGAATGGCAACGGAGGATGCGGCTCTCCGTTCTGTTTCAGTTTTTACGCCGGGTCCGCGGAAGTCAACCGCAAACCTTGGCCGGTAGTATCGAACCGGATTCCCGTACTGTCAATTTCCCGTTAATGGGCCTCCGCGGCAGCCGCCTGCGTGCGCGCGTAGGCATCGATGGAGCGATACATCTCCTCGTTGCGCAGAATGGATTCCACGTACTCGCGGGTCTGGGTAAACGGAATCGACTCAACAAACTCGTCCATGCCGTGGTAGGGGCCGGCCGCCTCCCAGTCCACCACGCGATTGTCGCCCGCGTTGTAGGCGGCCAGCGCGTACTCCTGCACGCCGCCGAACTTTTCGAGCATCTGGCGCAGGTAGCGCGTGCCGAGGCGGATGTTCGTCTCGGGATCGAGCAACTGGTAGGTCTGGAAGCGGCTCATGCCTTCGGCGTGGGCCATTTGCTTGCCGGTCGTGGGCAGAAGCTGCATCAGCCCCCACGCGTTGGCGTAGGAGACCACCGAGGGATCGAACTCGGATTCCTGGCGGATGAGCGAGGCGACCAGGTAAGGATCGAGATTGTTCTTCGCCGACTCAGCCTTGATGGTGGACCAGTACGGCTCCGGAAACAGGATGCGCCAGTAGACCAGCGGGATCGAGGGAACCGCGGCCGAAGCCGAGTAAGGAATGGCGCGCTTGGCGGCGCGCAGCGCGCGAAAGGTCTCGCCATACGAAGCGAAGATTTGTGCCTCCGCCAGCGCGCTTGCCGAGCCGAAGTCCGGATCGGCTGCGATCTCTTTGGCAACGTAGTCGTTCAAGCCGGCGTTGGCCAGCAGACGCGCCTTGGCCAGGTGCGGACTGGCGGCGGGAAAACTCTCGACTAACTGCGGTTCGGGCAGGGGCTGGAAGCGATCGAGTTGCGCATCGTCCACCGCATGTGTGCTGCCCAGGGCCGTCAGGCGCTGCCGCGCCATCTGCGCATAGTAGAAGTGCGGATAGGTGCGCACAATGGCCCTGTAGTTGGCCGCGGCCATCGATGGATTGCGGTCTCTGGATTCATAGAGCCGCCCGCGCCAGTAAAGCGCGCCGACGGTTTCCGGCGCCGAGGGATATAGACGAATCTGCTCGTCGAAGATGCGCACCGCATCGTCGAGCTTGCCCAGGCGGTAGTCGAGCCAGCCAGCCTTCCAGTGCGCCAGCGAAGCGTTCTTGGCCGAGGGGAAATGCACCGCGTAGGAGCCGTAGTACTGGGCCGCGGAAGCATAGTCGTGCTTCAGCAGATACATGTTGCCGCTGGAGTAAAGTGCCTCGGCAAGCCACTGACTGTGCGGAAAGCGCGACTCGATCTCGTTGACGATCCGTTGTTGATCGTCCTCGCTGTCGCGATCGCGAGCCAGTTCCATCAGCAGATAGAGGCGGCGCGCGCCGCTTTCGTCGTTGCTATCGGCAAGCGCCTCGGCCTGGGCGCGGGTCAGCCGCTTCAGCTTCCAGTCGCAGGCCGCCGCAGCCACGGCAAAGGTATTCCGCAGGCCGCTGTCGATCTCGGGCGAGCGGGCAAGGATGCGGTATTGCTCGGCAGCGTCGCCGTAGCGGCCACCGTTGTAGTAGGCGTCGGCCAGGCTGCGCCGCTCGGTTGAGGTCAGGTTGGACTCTACGCCCATCTCCGCCAGCCGCGCGCGCGCCTGCTGCGCCTCAGAGGTGAGCGGGCGGCTCAATAGTAGCTGGCGGAAAAAGCGTTCGGCAGCGGTTCTTTGTCCCAGTGCGAGAGCCACATTTCCTTGAGCAAGTTGAAAACCGGCGCGGTCTTCGGCAGCCAGTCCCTGCGCCTGCGCCAGAACCTGCCGCGCGGCTGCGGCATTGTCCATCGACAGCAGCACGTTGGCCTCAAGCTCAGGAGCCTGAGCGTCGAAGATGCTATCGGGATAGCGGTCGATAAAGCCCTGCAGCAGTTGTTCGGCGGCAGCGTGATTGCCTGCTTCGTGGCTGGCCTGCGCGCCGAGGAAGTCGGCGTAGTCGGCCAGGGCTCCGCCCGCACGGCTGCTTTGTCGCAGCGCCGTCTGGGCATCGGCATAGCGCTTGTCCAGCAGGTAGGCGTGGCCCAGCGCCAGATACGCGGCTGCCGCTGCATCGCCACTATGGTTATGGGCAAAGGCCGTCACGCCGGCATAGGCTTCCGGCGTTCGAAGGGTGGCAAGTTGCTGCGCCATGGGCCGCAATTCAGCCGAGGCCACGAACGCGTTGCGGATGGCCGCCGTCCGCGCAGCACGCACGGCCTTGCTGGCCTGGGCATGGCGGCTGGCGGGCTTGCGACTTTTGCCTGTAGCCTTCTTCGCCGCCTGCTGTTTCGTCTTGCCCGCCGCGGACTTGCCGGTCTTGGACTTGCCAGCCTTGGACTTGCTGGAAGCCGTGGCCGCACTGTCGTCCGACTGGCCTGCAACCGGCAACGCAACCATCAAGACACAGAGAGCCAGTGCAACGCAACGCGCCGTCCAACGTGCAGCAATACCCTTGAGAACCGAATCCTTCATACCTTCACTTTATTCTGCTTTGGAAGAGACGCGACAGCCGGGAACCACTGCCGTTACGGGTTCCAACGCGCTTCGTCCCACCAGCCGGGGCCGCGGCCATGAGATGCCGCGCAACAAGTTTGGTCTGCCGCCCCCTCGTCCTTTACACTCTTGTTTGGCTATCTTTCTTCAACTTTTGAAAGAAGGCTGACAGTTTTTTCGCATCCAAGCCCCATGACGACCATCCAATCAGTTGCAGGCGAGATCGAGCAGCACCCCGACGTTGCCCTTGTTGAACGGGTACGCGCGGGAGATATTTCGGCCTACGACACACTGGTGCGCAAGTACGAACGCCAGATCTTCCGGATCGCGCAACACATTACGCAAAATCGGGAAGACGCAGAGGACGTGATGCAGGATGCGTTCCTCAAGGCCTACGAAAAACTTGAGCAGTTCCAGGGAAACTCGAAGTTTTACACATGGCTGGTGCGAATCACAGTAAACGAGAGCCTGATGCGGCTGCGCAAGCGGCGTACGGGCAAAATGGTCTCGATCGACGAGGATCTGGAGACCGAAGAGGGGACTGTTCCCCGCGACCTGGCCGACTGGGCGCCCGATCCCGAGCAGAACTACACGCAGACCGAGTTGGGCAGGATTCTGGAAAAGACCATCAAGGGTTTGCCGCCAGGTTTTCGCGTGGTCTTCGAGCTGCGCGATGTGCAAGGGCTTTCCACCGAAGACACAGCAGAAGCGCTGGGCCTGAGCGTACCGGCGGTAAAGTCCCGGCTTCTGCGCGCACGTTTGCAGTTGCGCGAACGCCTCAGCCGCTACTTTCGCCAAAAGAAGGGCGCAAAGGGCGCAGCGTCGAAAAAATCTGCACATACGGAAGCGGGGAGTGAACAATGACCTGCACTGAATTCCTCGCTCTGCTCGACGACCTGATCGACGACACCATTCCGGCAGAGACCCGAGCCGAACTCGAGCAGCATCTGCACGATTGCGATCACTGCGAGGTGGTCTTCAACACCACCCGCCAGACCATCCAGATCTATCGCTCGCACGAGTTGTTCGATCTTCCCTCGACCCTTCGCGACCGCTTGCACGCCGCCATTATGGCCCGCTGCAAGAAGGGCTGCTGACAGGCCGGACCTGATCCTGGCCGACAGTACGCGCAATCCAAACCAACCATCCCCGCAACTTTCCCCGAAGAATGACGTCTGCCTCTATAGCAGGTCCGCGCCGTGCGTCTGCGCTGCGGCGGCCCTCCTCCCGACTGGAGAGCGCACGATGGAATTTCCCAAAGCTTACCTGGCCACGTTGCTGTGCATGATTCTCAGCGTTCCTGCCGCATCGGCCTCCGCTCAATCGGCCCCGCGCGGCAACGGCGAACCGGCGGCGAAGGCAGCCAACAGGCCAGCCTACGCCCCGGCCCAGTTGCGCGGCGATCAGCGCGTGATTCACGCTCTGAATCGCTTCACCTTCGGCGCGCGGCCTGGCGATGTGGAGGCAGTGCGCACGATGGGTCTGGACAACTGGTTCGAGAGCCAGTTGCACCCTGAAAGCATGGACCAGAGCAGCCTGAATGCGCGGCTGGTCCAGTTCCCTGCCATGCAGCGGAACATCCGCGATCTGGTCTATCAGTTCCCCGGCAACGCCACCATTCGCCAGGCTCTGGATGGCCGCGCGCCGGTTCCCTCCGGCGGTATTCTGCACTCCATCTACGAAAACCAGATCTACCGGATGCAGTTGAAGAAGACCGAAGGCAATCGCAACCCGCCCGCCGCGCAGGCCTCGATGAATCCTCCTGCCGTGGAAGCCGCTGCGATGGAGCCCATGCAAACCGCTGCGATGCAAACACCCGCGGCCACCGACGCAGCGCTCCAGCCAGTTCTTGCGCTGGCTCCGCAGCAGCGTGTGGTGCGGCTGGCGGCCATGCAACCTGCGGAATTTGAGAGCTTCATCCATTCCCTTCGTCCGCAACAGCGGATTGCGCTGGAAGCCGACCTGACACCGGAGCAGAGGGAGACCGTGGGCGCGCTCGACAACCCGGAGAGGCAGGTGGGCGAGGAGCTTATCGCGCAGCGGCTGACGCGCGACATCTACTCCAGCGCGCAGTTGCAGGAGGTGATGACCGACTTCTGGTTCAATCACTTCAACGTCTATCTGCGCAAGAACGAGCAGATGCCCTACTACCTTGTCGGCTACGAGCGCGATACGATTCGCCCGCGCGCGTTGGGCAAATTCGAAGACCTGTTGCAAGCCGTGGCGCACAGCCCGGCGATGATGCTCTACCTGGACAACGCCACCAGCATCGGCCCGGACTCCCTGGCCGCGCGGCGCGTGGAGATGGTTGGCCTGCGACGGCCCGAGCTCAACAAGAAGATGCCCGGCGGACTAAACGAGAACTATGCGCGCGAGCTAATGGAGTTGCACACTCTGGGCGTAAACGGCGGCTATACGCAGGCCGATGTGGTCCAGGTGGCGCGCGTGTTGACAGGCTGGACGGTCGAGCGCCCACAGTTCGGCGGCGATTTCATCTTCACGCCCAACCGTCACGAGCCGGGCGCTAAGACGGTGCTGGGGCACACCATCAAGGACGGCGGCGAAGCGGAAGGCCGCGAACTGCTGCACATGCTGGCCATGCATCCGGCCACGGCGCACTTCCTGGCGCGCAAGCTGGCCGTGCGTTTTGTCAGCGACGATCCTCCGCAGGCGCTGGTGGAGCGGCTGGCGAAGTCGTACCTGGCCAGCGGTGGAGACATTGCGACGGTTCTGCGCACGCTCTTCCACTCGCCGGAGTTCTGGTCGGCAGATGCCTACCGCGCCAAGGTGAAGACGCCGCTGGAATTCGTTGTGTCGGCGGCGCGGGCCAGCAATGCACAGATCGACAACCTGCGTCCGTTGGCCAATGCGCTGCGCCAGATGGGCATGCCGCTCTACGGCTCGATGCCGCCCACGGGCTACAAGTGGGAGGCCGCCGACTGGGTCAGCACGGCCGCTCTGGTGGACCGCATGAACTTCAGCATGGCTTTGGCGGCCAATCGCCTGCCCGGCATCTCCACCGTGTGGAACGAGCCCGCGCCGGACACAACGCAAACCGCCTCACCCGCATCGGAAGAAGCACGGCTTGAACCGCTCCTGATCGCGGGCGGCGCAAGCGTAGCCACGCGCTCGGCAGCCCTGCAGCAGTTGCAGGCGCAGTCGGCGCAGCAAGCGTCGCGGCCAGCCAATGCACAGGAGCGTCAGGATCGGATGCTAGCAGGCCTGCTGCTCGGTTCGCCGGAGTTCCAGCGCCGCTGAGCGTTGCACAGAGCCCCAAAGGAGACAGTATGCAGATCAATCGCCGGTTCTTTCTTCATCGCGGCGCTCTTGCCATCGCAGGCACGGCGGCGATTCCCGCGTTTCTGGTACGCGCGGTCAGGGCTGAAGCAGCAGCGGCGCCACGCCGGCGGCTGGTGGTCGTCTTCCAGCGCGGCGCGGCCGACGGGCTCAACATCGTTGTGCCCTACCGCGAAAAGAACTACTACGCCCTCAGGCCCGGCATCGCCATCCCTGAAAAGCAGGTGATCGATCTGGACGGATTCTTCGGGCTGCATCCCTCGCTTGCGGCCTTCAAGCCGCTCTACGACGCGGGACATCTGGCCGTGGTGCACGCCGCCGGATTGCCCGACGCCACGCGCTCGCACTTCGATGCGCAGGACTACATGGAGTCCGGCACGCCCGGCGTGAAGAGCACGCAGGACGGCTGGCTGAACCGAGCCTTGCAGGCCGAGGACGCGCGGCGGCGCGCATCCCACACCGCCTTCCGCGCCGTTGCCCTGGGCCCCGACCTGCCGCGTACGCTGGCCGGCCGCATTCCCGCGATTGCCCTCAGCGACATCGCCAGCTTTGCCGTCGGCGGACGCGGACCGGCAGCGCCGGCAGTAGCCAGCGCCTTTGAGACCATGTATGCGAGTTCGAGCGACCGCATCTTTCACGCCGCCGGCGACGAAACCTTCGACGCCGTCAAGATGCTGCGCGAGGCCGATCCCGCACAGTACAAACCCGGTCCCGGCGTTGTGTATCCGGCGGGCGAGTTCGGCAACCGGATGCGGCAGATTGCGCAACTGCTCAAGTCCAATCTGGGCGTGGAAGCGGCCTTCACCGATGTAAGCGGTTGGGACACGCATCAGAACCAGGGCGGCGCGACGGGACAGCTTGCCAACCGCCTTAGCGAATTTTCCGCCGCCATTGCAGCCTTCTGGAGCGACATGGGCGACGAGGCGGAAAACATCACGCTGGTCACCATGAGCGAGTTCGGACGCACGGCGCGCGAAAACGGCACCGGAGGCACCGACCACGGCCACGCCAATGCGATGTTCGTCCTGGGCGGCCGCGTGAAGGGCGGCAAGGTCTACGGCCGCTGGCCGGGCCTCGACAACGACCAATTGAACGAAGGCCGCGACCTTGTGTTGACGACCGACTATCGCAGGGTGATTGGCGAACTGATGCAGCACACGATGGGGCCGCTGAATCTGAACGCTGTCTTCCCCGACGCCAGGTTGGAGTCTGCACAATCGCTGCACCTGATGGGATGAGGGGCGGGGCAAATGCCGGTTCGCCCCTGACCACTGGCAGCGCCCCCGCCCGGTGATTTACCCTCAAGGACGGCATGAAACTTACGGACGCACTTCTCTATTCCGTTCTGACGGCGGCCTTTGCCGTGTCCCCGGCGCTGGCCCAGCAATCCACCGCAACCCCGCCCGCGCAAAAGCCCGCTGTGGACGACCTGCCCGACGCGCCCACCGCCACGGCAGCCGTGCTGACGGTTCCCAACGGCCCCACGGTGGTGATGGACACTTCGATGGGCCGCATCACCTGCCAGTTCTTCCAGAGGCAAGCACCCAATGCCGTGGCCAACTTCATCGGCCTGGCCACCGGCGCAAAAGACTGGACCGACCCCAAGACGCACAAGGTGCAGCACCATAAGCCGCTTTATGACGGGACCACATTCCATCGCGTGATTCCAGAGTTCATGATCCAGGGCGGCGACCCCATCGGCACCGGCATGGGCGACCCCGGCTATGCGTTCGACGATGAACTCGATCCGAACCTGAACTTCGACCGCCCGGGACGGCTGGCGATGGCCAACTCCGGGCCCAACACCAACGGCAGCCAGTTCTTCATCACCGAGCAGGCCTACGACACGCTCAACCAGCACTACACGCTCTTCGGCCAGTGCGACGACGCCAGCGTCGAGGTGGTGAAGGCCATCGCCCGCGTGCCGCGCGACTCCGACGACAAGCCGACCACGCCGGTCACGCTCGACAAGGTGACGATTGTGCCCGTGGGCCAGCCGATCCCCCCGCTGCCTGCCACGCCGCACCCCGTCTTCCAGCCCGCGCCGGCCGCGCCCAGGCAGTAGACATTCGATCCGCTCTTGCGCACTCAGCAAACGCGCAAGAGCCATAACCCGTCAGGAGCAACCATGGCACTTACCGCAGGAACCTACGCCGTCTTCACGACCACAGAAGGCAAGATCACCGTCCGGCTCTTCGAGACCGATGCGCCCATCACCGTCAAGAACTTCATCGACCTGGCCGAAGGCGCCAAGGAGTGGGTCCACCCGACGACCCGCGCCAAATCCACCGACAAGCTCTTTGACGGCACCATCTTTCACCGCGTGATTCCCAACTTCATGATCCAGGGCGGCGACCCGACCGGTACCGGCATGGGCGGCCCGGGCTACCGCTTCCAGGACGAGACCAAGGGCTCGCCGCACAAGTTCGACAAGCCCGGCAAGCTGGCCATGGCCAACAGCGGCCCCGGCACCAACGGCTGCCAGTTCTTCATCACTGTGGCTCCCACGCCGTGGCTCACCGGCAACCACACCATCTTCGGCGAAGTCGTCGAAGGCCAGGAGATCGCCGACAAGATTTCTAAGGTGCCGACGGCCGCGCAGGACAAGCCGAAGACCCCCGTGGTGCTCGAGTCGGTCGTCATCGAGCGGGTCGCATAAGCGCGGACCACGCTGCAGAAAAAGCGAACCCCCAGCCGCGGCTGGGGGTTTGCTTTTTCTCGTGGGACGAATCGGAGTCACTGCGCCGGTCCGCACATCTCCAACAGCGCAGCGCCAAACCGCTCTGCTTTCGCCGGGCCCATGCCGTTCACTTCCAGCAACTGGTTCGGATTCTTCGGACGTGCGACGGCCAGCGCGCGCAGGGTGCGGTCGTTCAGAACAAGATAAGCCGGCACGCCCAGCTTCTTGGCCTCGGCAGTGCGCCACTCCTTGAGCCGCGCAGCCAGGGCTTCGTCCTCGGCAGAAAGCGTGATGGGCTCGTCGGCCGCTTCCGGCTTCTTCGCCGACTTGGCGGCAGCCGCCTTCGGCTTGCGGCTGTGCGCTGCCGCCTTTCCGCCGCCGCAGAACTCCTCCACAATGCCGTCGCTGATCAGCAGCGCCAGCGGTGTTGTGGGCCGCACTTCCAGGCCGGCCTCCGTCAGCCGCACCTTTCGGTAGCGGCGCACTTCGCCGTCCTTCTCGTACTCTGCGTCCTCAATCTCTGCGATGCCGGCGCGAACCATCGCATCCAGCAGGCTGTCAAAGCCCTCGCGGCTCAGGCTGCCGAGCGAGTCCACACTTCGCTGCAGCGTTCCGGCGGCCTTGTAGTCCACCGGGCGCAGTTCCTCCACAATCTCCTGCACCAGTCCGCGCTCCAGCCCCGACGCGCGCCGGAACTGCCGCAGCACGGCGCCGGCTGGGTCGCATACATCGCACTGGCCGCAGGGGCGATGCGCATCCGTCTCGTCGCCAAAGTGGCGCACCAGCGCGGCCATCCGGCACTCGCTCGATGTGGTGTAGCGAAGCACCTTCTCCAACTGCTCGGCTCGGAACTGAGCCTGCACCGTATAGGTCTTCTTCCAGCCCGTTCCGCCGCGCCGTACGCTGCCGCCAAAATCCACCTGTGCGCCGCCGTGAATCTCCAGCTTCTCCAGCGCCTTGTCGAACTCCTCCTCGCCCAGCTTCGAGGCCGCGCGCAACTCCTCCACCGGCTGCGGCTCTTCTCCCAGCATCCGGTAGACCTGATTGAGATGTTCGACGGGCGGATAGTCGCGGTTCAGGAAGAAGCCGTGCGTGCGCTGGTCGGCGTAGCTATGCATCAGGTAGGTGCGGCTGGGCGCGCCATCGCGGCCAGCGCGGCCAATCTCCTGGTAGTAGCCTTCAAGCGTCGCCGGTAGCCCGGCGTGAATCACGGTGCGGATGTCGGCCTTGTCGATGCCCATGCCGAAGGCGATGGTGGCAACCACCACTTCGAGTTCGCCCTGCTGGAAGGCCGTCTGCACGCGCTCACGCGACTCCGGGTCCATGCCCGCGTGATAAGCCGCCGCGGGAATGCGGCGCGCCAGCTCCTCGGCCAACTTTTCCGCCTGCTTGCGCGAAGTGGCGTACACAATCGCAGGCCGCCGCGCTGGATCGGCCAGCAGGCTGGCGATGGTCTCCGCACGCTCCGGAACCGGCAGCTCGACCACTTCGATGCCCAGATTGTCGCGCCGGAAACCGTGGATGAACTTTGCCGGTTTGGTCATCGCGAGCTGCGACAGGATGTCGGCCTGCACGGCGGGCGTAGCCGTGGCCGTCATGGCCAGCACTGGGGACGGTTCGCCCTCGCCGCGCAGGCCCGGGAGGTACTGGCCCAGCATCCGGTAGTCGGGCCGGAAATCGTGTCCCCATTGCGAGATGCAGTGCGCCTCGTCGATAGCCACAAGCGCCAGCTTCTTCTTGGCCAGCATCTCAGGGAAGCCCGGCACGCGCAGCCGCTCTGGCGCGACAAAGAGAAACTGCAGCGTCCCTTGCAGATAATCCACGCAGGCCTGTCGAGCCACCGAGCGGTCAAGGCCGGAGTGGATGCGCGCCACCTTGAGCCCCAGCGCGGAGAGCTTGGCTGCCTGATCGTCCATCAGCGCGATGAGCGGCGAAACCACCAGCGCCGTGCCTCCGCGCGCCAGGGCCGGAAGTTGATAGCAGAGGCTCTTCCCTGCTCCGGTGGGCATCACCAGCAGCAGGTCGCGGCCTTCAATGGCGGCGCGGCACACCGCCTCCTGCCCTGCACGAAAGCGAGGGAAGCCAAAGACCGACTGCAACAGTTCGATCAGTACATCCGGATTGGGGCGGCTGCTCAAGCGGGAGAGGACTCTGCAACGAAGAAGTGTGGACGCGAAGTCCTCTTCCACTTTAAAGGAAACGGCGGGAGCGCGTTTTCCCTCGATCTGGCCATGCGGCGACAACGGGCCGCCCCACGCCGCTCCGCGCCAAAGGGCCTCCACGTAGAATGGAGCTAGCGCGTCGCGCCGGATAGCGGCCAATTCCCCGACAGGATCCTTTGATTGAGTTCACCAGAAGAGACTCGTAGCCCGGCCAACGGCCAACGCGCCGCGTCCGCTGGCGCACACACCGCGGACAGCGGCATCTCCCATGCCTGGCGGGCCCTGCGGCACCGCAACTTCCGGCTGTTTTTCGGTGGCCAGACCATCTCCCTGGTAGGCACATGGATGACGCGCGTGGCCACCTCGTGGCTGGTCTACCGGCTCACAGGATCGGCCCTGCTGCTGGGCACGGTGAGCTTCTGCGGGCAGATTCCCACCTTTCTCTTTGCGCCCTTCGCCGGAGTTCTGGTTGACCGGCTCGACCGCCGCCAGGTGCTGCTGTGGACACAGGCCATCTCCATGGTGCAATCGCTGCTGCTGGCCGCGCTTACGCTGAGCGGCAACATCACCATCCCCTGGATTCTGGCGCTCAGCGTCGTACAGGGCATTGTGAACGCCTTCGACATGCCCGGCCGCCAGGCCTTCATGATCCAGATGGTGGACGACCGCGCCGACCTGTCCAACGCCATCGCCATCAACTCCTCGATGGTCAACATGGCCCGGCTCGTGGGCCCGTCGCTGGCGGGAATGCTGATTGCGGCCACCAGCGAGGGCTGGTGCTTCATGATCGACGGCTTCAGCTACATCGCGGTGATCGCTTCCCTGCTGGCCATGCAACTGCACACACAGCCGGCGCGGCGCAAGACTACTTCTCCCTTTACCGAACTGCGCGAGGGCTGGACCTACGTCTCCAACTTCATGCCCATCCGCACCATCCTGCTGCTGTTTGCGCTCTCCAGCCTGATGGGCATGCCCTTCGTGGTGCTGATGCCCATCTTTGCCGCCCAGGTTCTGCACGGCGGCCCGCACACGCTCGGCTTCCTGATGGGGGCCATGGGCGTGGGCGCGCTCATCTCCGCCTTGTCGCTGGCTGCCCGCAAATCGGTGCGCGGTCTGATCGGCATCATTCCCGTTGCCGCCGCGGTCTTCGGCCTGGGGTTGATCGGCTTCGGGCTTTCCCATTCCTTCTGGCTGTCGATGGTCATGGTTCTCATCGCGGGCATGGGCATGATGCAGGGCATGGCCGCCAGCAACACCATCATCCAGACGCTGGTGAGCGAGGAGATGCGCGGCCGCGTGATGAGCTACTACACCATGGCTTTTGTGGGCATGGCTCCCTTCGGCAGCCTGCTGGCGGGCGCACTGGCCCACCACATCGGCGCGCCGCTCACCGTCATTCTGAACGGATCGGCGGTTCTGCTGGGTGGGGCATGGTTTCTGACGCGGCTGCCGGCGGTTCGCCGGGCCGTCCGGCCGATTTATCAAGAGATGGGAATCCTTCCAGGCAGCGCGCGCATCACATAAGTACGCAGCTTCCCCAAGACTGCAAGGATTGGCGGCGCGCTCCAACCCGTTCGCGCCGCGCAAATCCAGCCATCGCTCCCGCGATAGCCTTTCATGTACAAACCTCCCGCCCTCCCAAATCCAGGCATCTGCACCCAGGGCAACGCCCTTCTCTCTTCCGCCATTGTTCTGCTTCTTGTGGGAGCTGTTCGCAAGGGGTAGAATCCGGCTGGTTCTTCCCGTAAGGAGCTTGCCGTGTTGAATCCATTTCGGCGCGCCGCCGGTGCGTGCTCTCTTGCCCTGATTCGTTCTCTTGGTATCTGCGCTCTGCTGGCCGCAACGGCGGCCTGCACTCCAGCCTGCGCAGCCGCGGCGGCGAGCGGCGACCCGCTTGCCAGCCTCTACCCGCAACATCCGCGCCTGCTCTTCCACCAGCAGGAGATGGCTGCCATCCGCAAGGCCGTCGCCAGCGACCCGTTCGTTGCAGCCTGGTACAAGCAGCAGTTGGCGATGGGTGAGAAGCTGCTGACTACCCCGGCCAATGTCTACGTCATCGAAGGGCCGGAGCACACGCTGCTGGCCACAGCGCGCAACCTGGAGGGCCGCATCTTTACGCTGGCCGGCCTTTACCGCATCAACGGCGACCGGCGCTTCGCGGACCGCGCCATTCAGGAGATGCTGGCTACCGCGGCCTTTCCCGACTGGTATCCGACCCACTTCCTTGACGATGCCGAGATTACAGCAGCGCTGGGCCTGGGCTACGACTGGCTCTATGACGTTCTGACGCCGGAACAGCGCGCCACGCTGCGCACAGCCATCGCCACCAAGGGGCTGGACCAGTGGATCCAGCGCATCGACTCCGGCGATGCCATCCATCACGAGCACAACAACTGGAACCAGGTTTGCAACGGCGGCGAGAGCGTGGGCGCGCTGGCCATCGCCGAAGACGAACCCGTCCGCGCGCGCCGCATCCTCGACCACGCCCACGACGCCATCGCCGACATCATGAAGCTCTTTGCGCCCGACGGAGGATTCGAGGAAGGCCCGGGCTACTGGAACTACGCCACCAGCTACAACGTGCTCTATATTGCCGCTCTGGACTCGGCGCTGGGCGCCGATGGCGGCGCAGCCGAAGCCACCGGCTTCGACCGCACGGTGGATTACCACATCCAGTCCACAGGCCCCACGCTCCAGTTCGCCAACTTCGGCGATGCGCACCCGGACGTCTATCCCGCGCCGCAGGTCTTCTGGTTCGCACGGCGCTTCCATCGGCCAGCCTACGCAGAGATCGAGCGCCCCATTGTTCTGAACCCCCATCTGAATCCCAGCGAGCAGAAAGAGAGCAATCGCTTCTCGATGCTGGGACTGCTGTGGTCCGCGCTGCCTCCGGTTACGGGTGACAACGCGCCGCTTCCGCTCGAAGAAAACTTCAAGCGCGTAGCTCAGGCCTACATGCGCGGCGCATGGAACGATCCGCAAACGTGGTACGTCGCCTTCAAAGGCGGCGACGCGCACGCTTCCCACGGGCACTTGGACCTGGGCAGCTTTGTGCTGGACGCCCTGGGCCAGCGCTGGGCCTCCGACCTGGCCGGCGACAGCTACGGCCTGCCTGGCTACTTCGGCCGCCAGCGCTGGAGCTACTACCGCCTGCGCACCGAAGGCCACAATACGCTCACCGTCGATGGGCAGAACCAGGACCTGGACGCCAACGCACCGCTGATCGCATCCGGCACGTCGGACCAATCTCGCTCTGCGATTGCAGACCTCGGCAGCGCCTACAAGACCCGGCTCGCTGCCTGGAAGCGCGGAGTAGCGCTGATTGAGAAGAAACGTGTGCTCGTACAGGACGAGCTCACGCCGTCCGCGCAGCCCGTTCACGTCGTCTGGAACCTGCACACCTTCGCCGCAGTCAAGATCGCCGGCGATGGCCGCTCTGCGACGCTTTCCCTGGGCGGAGCAACGCTAGTGGCGCGCATCCTGGCGCCGGCCGGCGCGCGCTTCTCCACGGCGAGCACGCAACCTCCGCCGCCGCAGGAGCCGAACCCCGGCCTCACCAACCTCATCATCACGCTGGACCAAGCGGCCGGACCCCAGACCATTGCCGTGGAGTTCGCCGAGCCCGCGGATAACGCAGCGGTCAAAGTTAAACCGCTGTCGGACTGGAAATAGGAAGACGCAAAAAAGGCCGGTGGAGCGGGCAACGTTGCGCGCGGCCACCGGCCTGTCTTCTTTTCGGATGGGCTACTTTTGCTTCGGGATGTCGCGATGGATGGCCTTGACCAGATAGCCGGCCTTTTCGAGCCGTTTGGCCATCTCCTCGGCCATCATCACGCTGCGATGCTGGCCGCCTGTACAGCCAAAGCCAACTGTGAGGTAACTCTTGCCCTCGTTCACGTAGTGGGGCAGCAGGTAGAGCATCAGGTCCGTAACCCGGTCGAGAAATTCGCCAGTTTGCGCAAACTTGCGCACATAGCCGGCCACCCCCGGATCGAGGCCCGTCTTCTTGCGGAACTCCGGCACAAAGTGTGGATTGGGCAGGAAGCGCACATCGAAGACAATATCCGCGTCCAGCGGCACTCCGTTCTTGAAGCCGAAGCTGAGGCAACTGACCAGCAGTTGCGTGGTCTGGTCCTCATGGCTGAAACGGCTCAGGATGTGAGCGCGCAACTCGTGGACATTGAAGTTCGAGGTATCGATCAGGGTGTCGGCGACGTTGCGGATGGGATCGAGCAGTTGACGCTCCTCGACGATGGAGCGTGAAACCGTTTCCAACCGGCCCAGCGGATGGGGACGGCGCGTCTCGGAGTACCGCCGCACCAGTACAGCGTCCTGCGCATCCAGGAAGACCACGCGCGTGCCCAGCAGCATACGCACGCCCTTCAGGATCTCCGGCAACTTGTCCAGCGTGGGTCCTTCGCGCACGTCCACCACGATGGCCGCGCGCTGCACTTCCGCAGAGTTGTCCACCAACTTGGCAAAATCGGGCAGCAACTCCAGCGGCAGATTGTCAACGCAATGGAAACCAAGGTCTTCAAAGGCTTTCAGCGCAGAGGCTTTCCCCGCGCCGGAGATTCCGGTCACGATGACCAACTCTTTGCCCTGTTTGCCCGATTTCTTGCCGTCTTTGGCTGTCCCTCGTGCCAAGGACACATGGGACGCTTGCTCGTTTGGCGTCATGCGCTCATGCTACACCGAAAACCGGCTATCTTGCTCATCGGGAGATTACAGTTCTGCAAAGCTGTGCCCTCAACTACGCGGTGCAGCGGCCCAAGGGCCCGGCCCAACCAGCAGCAGCGCCTGCATGGCATCGAGAGGAGGCCCGAGCAGCTTCCCTTGCCCGCGATCGCAGCCCATCCGGATCAGCGCCTGCAACTGCTCCGGCGTCTCGATACCCTGCGCCACCACCATAATGCCCAGGTTGCGGCAGAGGCGGATCAGCGCTTCGATCAAAGCCTTCGGCCTGCCCGAGGCCACCGCCGCGAGGGTCAGTTTCGGATCGAGTTTGACGGTCTCGATGGGCAGACGCACCAGATGATTCAACGGGGCCAGCCCGGAACCGAAATCGTCGATCGCCACGCGCACATGGCAGTCGGAAACGCGCTGCAGCACAGCCACGGCCGCATCAGGATTCTCGTTGAGGGCAGTCTCCGGCACCTCAATCTGCAGAAGCGCGGGGTCTGCCCCGCTGGCCATCAAAGCGCGGCGCAACTGGGCAATCATGTCGGGATGGAAGAACTGCCGCGCCGTCAGATTCACCGACACGCGGCATGCCCGGCCCGGATGCGCATCGGCGCTGGCGCGCAACTGCCGGCAAGCCGCCTCCAGAGCCTCGCGGCCCAGGGAAATCGACAGGCCTGTGCTCTCGGCCACTTCCATCAATTCCGGAGCTTCTTCGGCAGTTCCGTCGGGACGCCGCCAGCACAACAGCGACTCCAGGGACTCCAGTCTGCCGCTCTGCAGGCTGAAGACGGGCTGAGAGCGAAACTCGAACTCCCGCTTTTCCAGCGCAGAGCGCAACTGCCGCTCGCGCTCCCGCAGGCTGCTGATGCAGACCTCCAGATGCTTGTCGAAGATTTCGTATTGCCCGCCGCCGGCCTGTTTGGCGCGATACATGGCAAAGTCGGCGTCGCGGACCAGGAGATCGGCAGCCAGATGGGCCGGTCCTGCCATGGCCGCGCCGATGCTGGCGCTAGCCCGCACCTGATGCCCGAAGATGTCAAACGGTTTGTTCATCTCCTGCACGATCCGCTGGGCGACGATCTCAAGATCGGCAGCGGAAAGGATGTTTTCAACCAGAACGGCGAACTCGTCGCCGCTCAGCCTGGCCGCCGAATCCTGCGGACGCAGCACCGTCGCCAACCGCTCGGCAACGCCCAACAGCAGCACGTCGCCGGCCGCGTGGCCCAGCGCGTCGTTGATCTGCTTGAATCGATCCAAGTCGAGGAACAGCACGCCGCAGCTTTGCTCCGGACGGCGCACCCTGCGGCTCAGAGCCTGGCTCAGACGGTCCATGAAGAGAGCGCGATTGGGCAGGCCGGTCAGCGCGTCGTGCATGGCATCGTGCTGCAACCTGTTTTCGGCATGTTTGCGATCGGCAATATCGCGGAAGGTGAAGACATAGCCGACCTTGGCGTCGTCCACCAGCAGGTGCGCACATTGAAGGCTGACGTCGATCAACTCGCCGGAGCGGTTCATTCGCACCGTCTCCACGGTTGCCCTGCCCTGCTCGTCGACGGCCTTCTCCAGGCTGGCCAACTCGTTCAGGCGGGTCTCCGGCACAATCAGATTGCGCAGGCTCTGGCCGGTCACCTCGTCGGCCGAGTAGCCAAACATGCGGGTGAATGCGGGATTGGTGTAGAGCACATGGCTGTCGTGCTCAATGGCCACAGCCTCAGGAAGGCTCGCCAGCAAATCTTCCATCAGCCGCGATTTGGGAGCCCGCTCCCGCCCTCCCGGGTGCGCGATGATGACCGCTTCGCGTCTTTCTGCGTCCAGAACGCTATAGGTGCCCTCGACAGGAATCAACTGACCGTTCCTTGACGGCATGGTGGCGTGGAAAGGGCTTCCCTTGGCTGTGCCTGTCAGCAGCGTCTGCGGCTCGGCGGTGCCTGGATAAAGCCCCCACAGCACGTCTTCGACGGGCCTCTCCGTCCACTCGCCCTCGGTCTGTCCGAGCATCTGCCGGGCCTCGGAATTGGCAAACACAATGGTTCCGGCGCGATCCAGAAATACCAGCACCGGCAGGGCGTCGAGGATCTGCCGCTGCTGCCTGGAATCCGCATTTTCCGGAAGATTCAACCCTATTGTCTCCCCGGGCATTGTTGCTCGTCCCACTGGGCCGTGCTCACTCTCCGGCTCGAAAGCGGCCTTGAAAATCGGGGTTGCCATAAGGAGAATCGTATGCCGCGGATAATCTGTCTTCTATCCCCTAAACCGGGTATAGATTGCAACCAAAGTCCGTTCAAGCCCTTTGGTGGGCCGCTGGCGAGCAAAACAGCAATGAATTCCCAAATCGAGACAGGTTTCCCCCTCGCCGTGAAGAAGCGCACAAAAGCAAAAGGGGCGGGCATCGCCCACCCCCTTGCCTGCAAATTTCTTTCGATGGTCCTGACTTCTTAAGGCATCTCCACCAGTTCCATCTGCCCGTCCCGGCGGCGATGCAGCACATACATCTGCCCGGCCGGCGTATGGAAGATCAGCAGGTCGCGATCGCGAAACTCCGTTTCCTTGACAGCTTCCTCGATGGTCAACGGCTTCAGGGCGATGGCCTGGGAGCTTTTAAGAATGTGCGGCTCAACCACCGTGGCACGCACCGGGAACGAGTGCACGGCGATAGAGGTGCGCGCCTTGGCCTTGGTCTGCCGGGCCGCCACAGCCTCCTCAGTGGGCTCGGCGGCGCGCGCCTTGGCCCTCACGACCGGCGGGGCCGTCATCACCTTTTCCTCCTTGGGCAACCGCTTGCTGCCCATGCGGCGATCACGGTATTTCCGCGCCTGATTTTCGCCGTGCTCCATGGCCTGGCGCAACGCCGCATCCTGAGTGTCTCCCTTGCCCGTGGCCGCGATCTGTTGCGAGCGCGAACCCACGGTGAGTTCCACAATCTGCAAGTGCCGCTGTGTGCTAAAAGTGATGCTGGCGTGCGCTGTTTTGCCCAACAGCTTTGCGATCCGTTCCATCCCCTCTTCGGCCTGCGTACGCAAAGCCTTCGAGATCTTTCCTTGTCTGGCGGTGAACTCCACATCCATGGTCAGCCTCCGCGTTCCGTTCTCACCCGCGCCAGTTTCAGCACGGCGAGTTCAGGACTCTCGTCCTGCGACTTTGTCCAAGGAGCGCTGTAGGTTGCGCCCCCTCCAATTCCCTCCCCGGATGCCGGATCAACCAACCGGCCTGAAACTCCGGTTTGGAGGAGCACAGTATATGACAAATCGCCGCGTCAAGGAAAAACGGGCAGGACTCAGCAAAGGAAAATGCAGATCCCGCCGTCCTCGCGTACGGACCGAGAGCCCGCAAGCAGCAGTTACATCAAGCGGCGGCGGACCAGGTCGAGAGCCTGTTGCGTGGCCCACTCGCGCACGCGATTCCGGTCGCCGCGGAAGGTTCTGTCCATCACTTCGGTCTTCGTCGCGTCAGAGAGCGCAATGTAGACCAACCCCACAGGCTTGGTCTCGGTTCCGCCGGTGGGGCCGGCGATGCCCGTAATGCCCAGGCCCAAGGTGGCTCCCGTGCGCAGGCGAATGCCCTTTGCCAGCGCCTCGGCCACCTGCGCTGACACCGCTCCGTGCGCGGCGATCAGTTCGGGCGGCACATCGGCAAATGCGGTCTTCAGCGCGTCGGCATACACCACCGCTCCGCCCAGGAACGAGCGCGACGCGCCGGAGACCTGCGTGATGCGCGCGGCAACCATGCCGCCCGTGCAGCTTTCCGCCACCGCCAGCGTGGCCTGGCGCATCCCCAAAAAGTAGAGAACGATCTGTTCGAGCGACTCGCCGTCGGAGGAGTAGAGCCACTCCTCCAGCGCCTCTTCCATCCGCTCGGCCAGTTCGTCCACGCGTTGCCGCGCGATCTCCGGATCGGCCTTGGAACACAGCAGCGTCAACTGAATGTCGCCGGCGTGCGCCAGGATGGTGGTCTCCACATCGGTGTACTGGGTGTAGATGGGGGCCAGCAGTTTGTCGGCCTGCGACTCGGGAATCATGGCCGCCTTCAGCGTGCGCTGGGCAATGGCCCGCGGCGGCGCCGCAGCCTTCAGCCGCGGCATGCACTCCGCGTCGAACAGCGGCTTGCACTCGTTGGGCGGTCCGGGTACCAGGGCAATCAGCTTGCGATAGCCCTCAAAGACGATGTCGAGCCACTGGCCCGGCGCGCTGCCGTTGGGGTTGGGCAAAATCGTCGCCCCGTCCAGCACGTCCGCCTGCTTCAGATTGTTGGAGGGCATGGCGATGCGCCACGTGGCGGCGCGCGCATGCAGTGCGGCCACCTGCGAGGCGTCGCGGCGCAGGGTCAACTCCAGCGCCTCGGCCATCGCCTCCCGCGTCAGATCGTCCTCGGTCGGCCCCAGTCCGCCCATCACCAGCAGGATGTCCACGCGCCGCAGAGCGGTGCGGATGGCGTTCACCAGATCCTTGCGGCGGTCGCCAACGATGCTCTTGAAAGCAACCGTGACACCGATCGAATTCAGCTTCTCCGTCAGATAGAGAGAGTTCGTGTCCTGGCGGTAGGGGGTCAGCATCTCTGACCCAATGGCGACGATTTCCGATTTCATAGGGCGTCTTCTTGGTTCCGGCGTCTTCGCTCGGGTCGTCAGGCAGAGGCAAAAAGCTCCACCGCGGCAAAAGCGCCGGAGATTGTTCAGAACAGGCTAGCAGCTTGGGGCTGAAAGCTGAAGACCTGTTATCGGGCCAGGTCCAGGCCTTCCACACCCAGGTCCACTTCAAAGACCGCTTCCTGCGTGGCCAGAATCGTGGAGCCAAGCGGCGAGAAAGCCACGCCGACCAGGTTGGCGCCGGAGAGAACCAGCGAGGCTTCTCCCCTGGGCGTGACCCGCACCAGTCCCCGCTGCCCGCGCAGGCAGGCGGCCACGTAGATGCTGTCGTCGGCGGCCAGCGCCAGTCCCTGCGGACGGCCCAGTCCACGGAACCACGGCTGGATGTCGCCGTTGGCTTCAATCTTCCAGATGGTGTCGTTGGAGGAGAGAGACGGCGCGGTCACAAACAGGGTTCCGGCCCGATTCACGGCCAGGTGATAGGCCGCTACCGACGGCTCCAGCGTGGCGTGCACAAAGATCTGGCGCTCGGTATTGATCTTGAAGATGGTGCCGCTGCGGTCGCCCACAAACAGATTGCCCTCGGCATCAAACACCGCGCCGGTGGCCACGCCCATCCCTTCGACATAGACCGAGTACTCGCCCAGCGCATCCACCCGGTAGACGTTGCCTTCAGCTCGCGAAGTCACGAAGAGATCGTCCGACGGCGAGATAGCGAGGCCGGTGGCGTTCAGGATGCCGGTTACGAAGGGCGTTCCGCGCCCTCCCGGACTCACGCGCACCACCGAGACCGGCATCTGCTTCCCGCGCGGGCCAGAGATGGTGGCGTAGATCATGCCCGAGCGGCTCACCGCCGGATTGGTGACCGGGTGCAGGCCGTCGGAAAGCTGCCGGGCCACGCGCAGGGGCACGGCGTTCGAGAGTCCGCCTTCGCCGCGCACCTCCACCAGGCCGGTCGCCGCCTCCTCCGGCGTCTTGAACACCAGCCGCGAGGAACTGCTCATCAACACGCGCGCCGGTTCGTCGTCCACCAGCACCAGCGGCGGATCGGAAATGCCCGGTCCCAGAAAAGCGCCGGTCAACTCCACCTCGCCGCCTGGCAGGGCCGCTGCGGGCTTCACATCGTCAATGCGCGGCGCGGAAGAGGCTGCCGGCTCGGATTTTTTGCGGCTTGCAAACATCTTTCCCTAACTCTCTCAGAACCAAAGGCGCGCGAGCGACCCGATACCCAAAGCATACAACCCGGCGGCAACGTCATCGAAGACGATGCCCCAGCCGCGCGGCAGCCGTTCCAGATACCGCACGGGAAACGGCTTGGTAATGTCGAAGAGACGGAACAGCACCAACGCCAGCAGCCCGTGCTTCCAGTCGAACGGACACAGCAGCAGAGCGATCCACTGGCCCGCCACTTCGTCGATGACTACGAAGCCCGGGTCGCCGCTTCCGGCCTCCCGCTCCGCGATGGTCGCCGCCGGAATGCCGAAGACAAGCGTCAGCGCGATCCCAACCAGCAGAGCCGCTAGCAGCACAGCCGGCGAGGGCTTGGCGAGCCAGCCAAACAAGGCCCACAGCAGCACGGCCGCCACCGATCCCCACGTGCCCGGCCCCGGCTTTCCGCAGCCCGCGCCGAAAAACGTAGCCACCAGAAACGCCCAGCGAGTTTTCACATCGCGCCAGTCGGCCTTCTTGCCGCCCTCAGTCTTCATGCGATCCATCTCCGCGCGATGTTCCCGCCCCGCCCAGATCTTCCAGAACTTCCGGGTCCAGGATCGGCGAACTGATCTTGTAGACGCCCGACGCCCACTTGCCCAGGTCAATCTTGCGGCAGCGGTCCGAGCAAAAGGGAAAGTCCTCGTCCGTGAACTGCACCAACATGCCACAGGTAGGACAACGATATAGCTTGACAGATTTCTTGGATGCCATCGATCTCTTCCGCCCCTGGCGGTAGCCATTCCCTATGTTAGCGCTCTCCACAGCAACTCTTGTATTGCTGCCAGCTCAGGCGATCGGCCCGCTGACAATCCGCGCCACCAGGTCGTATTCGTGCGCCTCCACGATCTCTGCCGTGTAGAAGCGGCCGGCCTCCAGCGTCTCCAAATCGCCGAAGTCGTTGATGTAGACCTTGCCGTCTATCTCCGGCGCATGGAACTCGGTGCGCCCTTCCCACAGCAGTTCGGTCTCTTCGCTTTCGCCTTCCGCCAGCAGCGTTACCTGGCGGCCCACCCACTTCTGCTTGGCGCGCTTCGAGATCTTCTGCTGTAGCTTCATCAGCCGCTTGCGGCGCGCTTCGATCGACCGCTTGGGCACCTTCGCATCCAGCGCAAAGGCTCCGGAGCCTTCCTCGTCGGAGTAGTTGAAGACACCCAGCCAGTCAAAGCCGGCCTCTTTGACAAACTCTTCCAGAATCTCCACGTCCCGCGGCGACTCGCCCGGGAAGCCCACAATAAAGCTGGTGCGCAGCACCACGCCCGGCACGGTCTTGCGTACCTTTTCCAGCGTCTTCAGGAAGATCTCTGCGCTGCCGCCGCGCTTCATGCGCTTCAGCACGTCCGGCGACGCGTGCTGCAACGGCAGATCGAGATACTTGCAGATGTTGTCGTGTTTGGCGATGGTCTCCAGCAGTTTGCCGGTGATGCGATTCGGATAGGCGTAGAGGAAGCGCAGCCAGCGCAGGCCCTCGATCTTCGCCACCTCGTCCAGCAGCATGGCCAGGCCATCCTTCATCCCCAGGTCTTCGCCGTAGCAGGTGGTGTCCTGGCCGATGAGAGTAATCTCGCGCACGCCGCGGGCTACCAGTTGCCGCGCCTCGGCCACCACGCTCTCAAAGCGCCTGGAACGGAACTTGCCGCGCAGATTGGGAATGACGCAGAACGTACAGGGATGGTCGCATCCCTCGGCGATCTTGATGTAGGCCGAGGCCTTCGGTGTGGAGAGCAGCCGCGGCGTGTTCTCGTCGTAGAGATAGGTGGGCAGCGCGTGTGCCGCGCCCTCCCAGCCATCGCGGCGGAAGCGTCCGGCCTGCTCGCGCGCATCGCCCTCTTCCCTGCTCTGGCCCTTCGGGCTGTCCGCGTTTGGGCTATGCTTGTGCGTGCCGGAACGCGACTCCACGCCGGGCTGATTGGAGGGTACGGGCTTCGTCGGGGAGGGTACGGGCTTCAGCCCGTACATTTCTCCGTGCTCTTGAATAGGGGCTTTTGCCCCTGCGGAATCCTCCTGCAAGCCACTGCTGAGAATGTTGAACGGCGAAACCGCCGCTGCGGGCCGCGCAATGCCGGCGGCTTCCAGAATCGAGTCGAGTTCGCCGGTGCCCACCACCGCATCCACTTCGGGAATGCTCTTGCGGATTTCGTCGCGATAGCGCTCGACCAGACAACCGGCAACGATCAGCTTTCGCGCGCGGCCTTCGGTCTTGTGCCGCGCCATCTCCAGAATCGTGTCGATGGATTCCTGCTTGGCCGTGTCGATGAACGAGCAGGTGTTGACGATGAGGATTTCGGCCTCTTCGGGGTGGTTGGTCAACCGCGCACCGGCCGAGTCGAGCAGACCCATCATCACCTCGGAATCCACAAGGTTCTTTGGGCAGCCCAGCGATACAAAACCCACCACGGGGGCAGGATTGGGGGAAGTTTTGGTCACCTCCTTATTGTAGCGGGAACCGCATATCCCAATACTTTCAAGTCTGACCTTGCCCGAGAACTGTCCCCGTCTCGTCTCTCCCAGCCGCTCCGCGGAGGCCACAAAGCCCGTCCCTGGATCTCCAGGAGATTTCAGACAGCGCCCCCGAGCTTTGCCGCCGGGCAAGCTTTGGCAGTTTTTCTCATACCCACTTGAAGCGGCCCTGAAGTTTCACCTTCCCTGCACCGCGCCAGCTAGCTCCGCAGCCGGCTTAGCAGGTCCTGCGGATGCACGGGCTTGGCCAGAATCTCGAATTCGTAGCCCCGCGCACGCGCCTTCTCCAGCAGGTCCGCGGTGGCCGCCTGCCCGGAGAACAGAAGGATTTTGATCTTCGGCAGCAGAGCGCGGATGCGAATGGCCGCATCGATGCCGTTCAGATCGGCCATGATGACGTCGGAGATTAGCATGTCCGGCGCAAATGTGCCCGCCAATTCCACGGCCTTTTCGCCCGAATACACAGGGAGTGCATCGAATCCGCTCTGATTCAGGATCATAGCGAGCGTGTCGGCGATCACCCGTTCGTCGTCGACGACCAGAACCCTCGGCTTAACAGAAATTTTGGCCATACTCTCCTGGCAAGAACGATAGGCGGTGAAACTGGGCGGCCCGTGCAGAAACCGGGGGGGAATGCGGGCCTTCGAAGTCTTTTTCTATTTGGATGATACGCTCACAGAGGCCTGCCGCGCCTGCGCCGTTGCCCTTCCGCAATCCAAGGTAACGCAGCGCACGGCCGCAACTCCCTTGTTTTCGTTCCAATTCATCGCCGGTCAATGTGGTGGACCTATACTGTCAACAACCGGCTGCGCTTTCCCGCGCGGTCCCCCGTCCGGAGAATTCTTGAATGAGCGAAGCGGTCTTCCCCAGCCAGGAGCAGACTCTGCCGTCTGTGGCGTCCACTGAAGCGATCATCCGCGCCGAAAAGGTAGAGAAATATTATCAGCAACCCAGCCAGAATCGCATTCAGGTTATCTCGGCTACCGATCTCAGCATTGTTCCGGGAGAGATTCTGGCTCTGCTTGGCCCCTCCGGCTCCGGCAAGTCCACCATGCTGCGCATGCTCAGCGGGCTTTCCACACCCACAGCCGGCCAGGTCTATTGGCACGAGCGGCCCATCTCCCAGGCCGAGATCAACGTCTCCATCGTCTTCCAGAGCTTTGCGCTCTTTCCGTGGCTCACGGTCCTGGAGAATGTGGAAGCCCCGCTGCAGGCGCGCGGTATTGCGCCCGACGAGCGCCGCGAGCGCAGCCTGAAGATGCTGGACACGGTGGGTCTGGACGGTTTTGAGGCCGCCTACCCGAAGGAACTCTCCGGCGGCATGAAGCAGCGCGTGGGTTTTGCCCGCGCACTGGTCGTCGAGCCCGAAGTCCTCTTCATGGACGAGCCCTTCAGCGCCCTCGACGTGCTAACCGCCGAAAACCTGCGTTCGGAACTGCTGGAGCTTTGGGCGAAGAAGACGATGCCCACCAAGGCAGTCTTCCTGGTAACCCACAACATCGAAGAGGCGGTGCTGCTGGCCGACCGCATCGTTGTGCTGGGCCGCAATCCCGGCCACATCCGCACCGACTTCCGTGTGCAACTGGCCCAGCCGCGCGACCGCAAGTCAGAGCCCTTTACGCAACTGGTGGACTACATCTACAAGGTGCTCACCCGGCCCGACGTGGCTCCCACCGAAGCCCCCGACCAGCAGGCTGGCCAGCGCGTCCGCGACCAGCGCCAGATGCACTACCAGATGTTGCCGCACGCGCGTCCGGGCGGCATTGCCGGCCTGCTCGAACTGCTCATCGACAAGGGCGGCCGCGACGACATCTACCGCATGGCCGACGACCTCGCCTTCGAGATCGACGACTTGCTGCCCATCGTCGATGCTGCGCAGTTGCTCGGATTCCTCAACGTTGAAGAGGGCGACGCCGTCATCACCGCGGACGGCGAGCAGTACGCCAACTCCGAGATTCTGCGCCAGAAGGAACTGTTCCGCGACGCTGCCGTTGCTCACGTGCTGCTGCTGCGCCAGATTCGCCGTGCTCTGGAGGCCAAGAGCGATCACACCGTCCCGGAGGAGTTTTTCCTCGACATGCTCGACGAGCAGTTCAGCGAAGAGGAATGCCTGCTCCAGATGGAGACTGCCGTTGCCTGGGGCCGTTACGCCGAACTCTTTGACTTCGATGCAGGCCGCCGCCGCTTCGTGTTGCCCGATCTGATCGAAGATGGAACCGAGGCCGACGAGGATATCCAGTGAATATCCAACGGCCTCTCGCACGCTCGCTGGTTACCATCCGCACCTGGCCGATCTTTGTCGATCTGGCCGTGGCGGCCTGCGCCATTGCCATCTTTCTGGCCATCGTCAGCACCGGCGTTTACTGGCTCGGCAAGCCTGTGCCGGTCGTCGCCATTTCGAACTCCATCTCGGCGCTGCCCATCTACGCCTTTTACTCCATCGTGCGCATGGGCATTGCGTACGCGCTGTCGCTCGTCTTCGCCATCTCCTACGGCTACCTGGCGGCCTATAACCGCCGCGTCGAGCCATGGATGGTGGCGGTCCTCGACATTCTGCAGTCGATTCCCGTGCTCAGCTTTCTGCCGCCGGTCATCCTGGCCATGGTCGCCCTCGTACCGGGACACCAGATGGGCATCGAGATGGGCGTGATCGTGCTCATCGTGACAGGCCAGGTCTGGAATCTCGCGTTCAGCTTTTACTCCTCGCTGAAGTCCATCCCCCGCGAGATGCTCGAGGCCTCGCGCATCTACCGCTACTCGGCGTGGCAGCGCTTCTGGCAGCTTGAGATGCCTTACGCCACCATTGGCCTGGTGTGGAACTCCATCGTATCGGTGGCGGGCGGCTGGTTCGCGCTGATCTTCTGCGAGAGCTTCACCATGGGCGATCGCAACTTCCAGCTTCCCGGCCTGGGCAGCTACATCCAGACAGCCACTTACGCCGGCGACGTCCGCGCCCTGCTGGCCGGCATTGCCGTCGTCATCCTCATCGTGGTCGCCACCGACCAACTCATCTGGCGGCCGCTCATCGCCTGGAGCGACAAGTTCAAGTTCGAGCAGGTGGAGTCGGCCGACCGCATCACCTCGCCGATTCTCGAGTTCCTCCGCCGTTCTACGCTGCTCAGTTCCATTCCGAACCGCCTTGTCACCAGCATTGGCGAGCCCATCTACCGCCGGCTTTCCCGCTCGGAGTCGAATCGCATCGTGCACCCGCTCGACGAGACTCCCTCGCGCCGCAACGCCGTCGGCCTGTGGACGCTGGGTTTCGCTGCTGTCGCCGTCGCCTTCTGGGGCATTGCACAGGCTGCCGTATTGCTCCAGACCGTCACCTGGGCCGACCTGCAGCTGCTGCTGGAAGGCGCTGCCGCCACGTTTCTGCGCGTCAACGCCTCGCTGCTCATCTCCGTCCTCTGGACGGTCCCGGTTGGCGTCTCCATTGGGCTGAATCCGAAGCTGGCGCGCATCGTGCAGCCCGTCGCGCAGATTCTGGCCTCCGTGCCCGCCACGGCCTTCTTCCCCATCCTTCTGATGGCGCTGGTCAGCATCCATCAGGGCATCGGCGTGGGCTCCATCGCCCTGATGCTGCTTGGCACCCAGTGGTACATCCTGTTCAACGTGATCGCCGGCGCCATGTCCATTCCTTCGGACCTGAAGGAAGCCGCCACGGTCTACAAGTTCACCCGTTGGCAGCGCTGGACGCGCCTCATCCTTCCCGGCATCTTCCCGTATCTCATCACCGGCATGGTGACGGCCTCCGGCGGCGCATGGAACGCCTCGGTGATGGCCGAGTATTCCCACGTGAAGGACCGCACGCTGGAGACCATCGGCCTGGGCGCGCAGATCGATGCCGCCACCGACTCCGGCCGCTTCGCCATCCTGCTGCTTGCCACGGTGCTGATCTCCGTCATGGTGGTCACCATGAACCGGCTGGTGTGGCGTAGGCTCTACCGGCTGGCGGAGACGCGCTACAAGCTCGAAGCCTGACCGCGCACAAGTTAAAATCGCTCCAGGGAAGTGCGCGCGATGATTCGAGTCGGTCTTGTTGGTTTCGGTTTGGGCGGCAGGGTGCTGCACGCCCCGGTCATCTCGTCCGTGGAAGGCATGGAACTAGCCGCTGTGCTTGAGCGCAGCACCGGCAAGGCGGCCGAACGCTATCCCGGCATTGCGACCTATCGAACCCTCGACGCATTGCTGGACGATGCCTCGCTGGATGTCCTGGTCCTGACCACGCCCAGCGGCACCCATTTTGACCTTGCCCGCCAGATTCTCGCCTCCGGCAAAAAGAACATCCGCGCCCTCGTGGTGGACAAGCCCATGTGCGCCACGTCCGCCCAGATCGCGGAGTTGATGGCCCTGGCCATGCAGCACAATTTAATCCTTGCGCCCTACCACAATCGCCATTGGGACTCGTGCTTCCGCACCGTCCAGAAGGTGCTGAGCGAGGGCCAACTTGGCCGCCTGGTCAGCTTTGAAGCGGCCATGGACCGCTGGCGTCCCGGCTCCACGCGCGCCGCATGGAAGGACGATCCGGCCCAGGGCGGAGGTCTGCTGCTCGACCTCGGCTCGCATCTGGCCTATCTGGCGCTGGTTCTGTTTGGCAGGCCGGAGGCTATTGGCGCGGAGGTGCTGCGCGAACGCGATGGCCAGGGTGCGGAGGATGCTTTTACACTCCGCCTGCGCTATCCCGGGCTGATGGTCACGCTGGCCGCCAACAACCTGGCCGCCGAGCCGCGGCCCAGTTTCTGCCTGCGCGGCACAAAGGGCAATTACATCAAGCGCGGGATCGATCCGCAGGAGGCCGCGTTGAACCTGGTTGCGCGCATCGATGCCGCTGACTGGGGCCGCGAGCCCAAAGCTGAATGGGGGACGCTGCTGGAGGACGCGAACGGCCAGCTTGCGGCCACCCGCGTAGAGCCTCTGCCGGGCGACTATCGCCTCTTCTATGCGGGCATTCGAGACGCTGTGCTGGGCAAGGCGCCTGCGCCGGTTGCGGCCATTGAGGCATGGCGCGCCATCCGCATCCTCGAATACGCGGTGGAAAGCGCACGCGAGCGGCGCGAAATTCCCTGCGACTGGTCTACTGAACCTGCCTGACATCGGCTGCGGCGCTCACTCTGACGGCGTTGCTCCCACATCCGGTTTGCCCGGCTCATGATCCACCAGCGGCACCCAGAAGCGGAAACATGCGCCCTTGCCCGCGCAGTTTGCGGCTTCGATGCCGCCGCCATGAGCGGTTAGAATGGCGCGCACAATCGCCAGCCCCATTCCTGAGCCTTTGCGCGCCGCCGTCCGGCGCTTGCCCCGGTAAAACTTCTCGAAGATGAGGGGAAGATCCTTGGCGTCGATGCCGGGTCCGTTGTCTTCCACGCAGAACTCCAGCCTGCCTTCGCTTCGACTGCTTCTCAACGTGACCTGCGTACCGGGCGGCGTATGCGCGGCGGCGTTTTCCAGCAGGTGCCGCAGCACGCGGTCCAGCAGATGCGCATCGAACCACGCCACAGCGTCGTCTTGATCGCCGGTCTCAATCCGCACGCGGTGCGCGGCCAGCGCCTTGCGCGAAAAGTCGACGGCTTGCTCCAGAATCGTCCGCGGCTGGTGCGGCGCCGGGCGCACTTCCACCGAGTTGGCGTCGATCTCGGCCATCTCCACGGCTTCGCCGATCAGCAGGTCCAGGCGCGCCGACTCCTCGTCGATGAGGGCGGCCATATCGCGACGCCCTTCCTCGTCCAGACCCTCTGCGCCCAGCAGCGTTGTAGCGGCCGCGCGGATGGCCGTCAGCGGCGTGCGCAGCTCGTGGGTCAGCGAGTCGGTAAGCGCCGTGCGCAGGCGTTCGCCTTCGCGCGCTGCCTCCAGCCGCGCGGTGGCTTCCAGCGCCATCGACCGCGCCACCGCAATCGATACCTGAGCGCAGATGGCCGTAGCCACCTCGCGCGACAGGGACGCCGGCTTCCACCCCAACGAACCCAAGGGCCTCAAGCCCAGCATCAGCGGCATCAAAGCGTATTCGCCCACAATGGCCGGCATCGCATGGGGAGTCTCAACCGCCTCCAGCAGGCTTGCCCGGATTTCATCCGGCAGCTCCTGTGCAACAGGAAAAAACTCTTCGCGCTCGCACAGGTACATCGCCACGCCGTCCAGATGGAAGATGCGATTGATCTGTTGCGGCAACTCGCTCAGCAAACGATCCGCATCCTCGTAGAGCATCATCTCCTGGCTCAACTCATAGAGCCGTTCCACGTCGTTGCGCCGCTGCTCTGCCTGCAGCGTCTGCCGGCGCGCCAACTCCGCCACGCGGCTGACGACGATGCTGCTGGCCAGATACGAGAGCATCGCCACCCACTGCTGCACGCCAACAATCTGAAAGGTCCGCAGCGGCGGCAGGAAGAAGTAGTCGAATCCGCTAGCGCACACAAAAGCAACGTAAAGCGACAGCCAGAAGCCCGACAGCGAGGCGAACCACACCACCAGCACCAGAAACGCCAGCCCCGCCGTGGTTGCGGTGGCTCCCAGCGCGACCAGCAGGGCCGTTGCCGCCGCCGCCGCTACGGTAGCGGTAGTCCATCGGATGGCCTGACGAACGTATGCCTCTGAATCCATATTTCTCTCACGGGAATCATACCTGCCTTGCCGGATGATGTAATCTTCCGATGAAAGAAGTTTTCCAGATGCCAGGCAGAATACTGATTATCGACGACGAACCGCAGATTACCCGCGTCCTGCGCGCCTCGCTGACCGCGCAGGGGTACGACGTCCGCATTGCCAACGATCCCGAGGAGGGCCTGCGCACCTTTCACGACTGGTCGCCGGACCTGGTTGTCACCGATCTGATGATGCCCGGCCTGAGCGGGGTTGACGTTTGCCGCGCCATCCGCCTGCACAGCGCAACGCCCGTACTGGTGCTCTCGGTGCGCGATCACGAGCGCTCAAAGGTGGAAGCGCTCGACGCCGGCGCGGACGACTACGTAACCAAGCCCTTCGGCATTCAGGAACTGCTTGCCCGCGTGCGCGCCCATCTGCGCCGCGCCCCAGAACGCCTCAGTGCTGCCGTCGAGGCAGGCGACTTTGTCGTGGATGCCGCCGCGCACTCCATCACTGTCCGCGGGAAACAGATGCACCTTACGCCCAAGGAGTTCGACCTGCTGCTGCATTTGGCCCGCAATGCCGGAAAGGTGATGACCCACCGCGCACTGCTGACTGCCGTCTGGGGAGCGCAGTCCGCACACCAGCCGGAATACCTGCGCGTCTTTGTAGGCCAACTGCGCAAAAAGCTCGAAGCCGAAACCGGCAAGCAATACATCCAGACCGAGCCTTGGGTCGGCTATCGCTTCATTGCCGAGGGCATCGAAGAGGACGCACCCCAATCGTAGTTTCCCGGCAATTGATCCGGCAACTCAATACTGTCGCCGTGCCCCATCCTTTCCCGCGTCTTTTGCGGGAAAGGGTGGGAAAGCAATGGCACTCTTTTCTTGCCGGATCAAAAGGGCCGCGGCGCTGGCAGATTGCCATCGCGCCGCGCCTTCGATCCTTACATTCTTTTTAGGAAATCCTTTCAGTAGATACATTCTCATTCCAGCAAACTTGATCTTGAGCAGGGATGCCGGGTTGCCGGCTGTGTATCTGCCCGCTTGTTGCTGTACGGCACGATGCATCCACTGCCAACCCGACGCCGGGCGCGCTCGGCGGAACTGTGAGAATCGCGATGCAAGATGTGGTCATGTTGCTGTTCACCGTTGCTTTCTTCGCCCTGGCGTTCTTCTACGTCAAGGCCTGCCAGAAGCTGAGGTAACCCATGCAATTCGATGTCGTCACGATCGTAGCCCTTGTGTTGTCTGTCCTACTGCTCGGGTATTTAACCGCCACCCTGCTGTTCCCGGAGAAGTTCTGAAATGACTGCCAATGGCTGGTTGCAGTTTGCCATCTTCTGTGTGATTTTGCTGGCCACGGTGCGCCCGGTGGGCATCTATCTGGCCCGTGTGCTGGAGGGCGAGCGCACCTGGCTCGACCCCATCCTGCGCCCCTGCGAGCGGCTCATCTACAAGCTTTCCGGCGTCAATGCCGCGAAGGAGATGAACTGGCGTCAGTACGCCTTTGCCGTGCTGGGGTTCTCCGCCGTTTCCATGCTCGTCACCTACGCCATCGAGCGATTGCAGGCCTTGCTGCCCTTCAATCCTCAGGGCCTGGCCAGCGTCGGCCCGGATCTGGCCTGGAATACCGCTGCCAGCTTTACCACCAACACCAACTGGCAGTCCTACACGCCGGAAACCACCATGAGCTATCTCACCCAGATGGCCGCTCTCGCCACGCATAATTTCTTCTCGGCGGCGGTGGGCATCGTGGTGGCAGTTGCGCTGGTCCGCGGCATCAAGCGCACCAGTTCGCCCACCATCGGCAACTTCTGGGTGGATACGACGCGCACCTTCCTCTACGTTCTGCTTCCGGCGTCGTTCATCTATGCTCTGCTGCTCGTCGCCCAGGGCGTTCCGCAGAATCTGAAGGCCTACACCACCGCGCACACCCTCGAACAGCCCTCCCAGACGCAGACCATCGCGCAGGGCCCGGTAGCCTCGCAGGAAGCCATCAAGATGCTGGGCACCAACGGCGGCGGATTCTTCAACGCCAACTCGGCCCACCCGTTTGAGAATCCCACCCCTTTCTCCAACCTGTTGCAGATGCTGTCGATCTTCATCATCCCCGCCGGCCTCACCTTCACGCTGGGCCGCATGACCGGCTCGCCCGGCCACGGATGGGCGGTCTTCGCGGCCATGTTCGCGCTCTTCACTGTCGGCTTTGTCACCGTCTACTGGGCAGAGTCGCAGCCGCATCCGCTGATTCACGGCGCAGCGCAAACCGCTACGGCCACCGCGCCCGGTGGCAACATGGAGGGCAAGGAGGTTCGCTTCGGCATCCTCAACTCCTCGCTCTTTGCCACCATCACCACCGATGCAAGCTGCGGCGCGGTCAACGGCATGCACGACAGCTTTACGCCGCTCGGCGGCATGGTGGTGCTCACCAACATCATGCTTGGCGAAGTGATCTTCGGCGGCGTCGGCTCCGGCCTCTACGGCATGTTGATCTTCGTCGTGCTGTCGGTCTTTATCGCCGGGCTCATGGTCGGCCGCACGCCCGAGTATCTCGGCAAGAAGATCGAAGCCTACGACGTGAAGATGTCCATGCTGTATGCGCTCATCTTCCCGCTCATCATTCTTTCGCTCACCGCGGCCTTCCTGCTGTCGCCCACCATCGGCCTCTCTTCACTGAACAACAACGGGCCCCACGGGCTCACCGAGATCCTCTACGCCTACACCTCCGGCGCGGGCAACAACGGATCGGCCTTCGCCGGCCTGAACGCGAACACCTGGTGGTACAACGTGGCTCTCGGCTTCGACATGCTCTGCGGCCGGTTGCTGATGATGATTCCGGTGCTTGCCTTGGCCGGAAACCTTGCCCAGAAGAAAAGCGTTCCGCCCTCCCCCGGCACTTTCCCGGTCAACACGGCGCTGTTCACCGTGTTGCTGGTCGGCGTCGTCATCATTCTCGGCGCGCTTACCTTCTTCCCGGCTCTGAGCCTTGGACCCATCCTGGAGCACCTGCTGCTCAAGGCCGGCCAGCTCTTTTAGTCCCAAAGCCCTGGCTCTCGCCGTCTTCGCGGGAGCCGATCTCCGGCTTGCTCAGGGAATGCAGCAGCCCGGAGCTAGATGCTAGCAGCTAGAAGCTAAAAGCTTAGGAAATGGATTGTCATGGCTGAGAAGAAAAGTCTTTGGAACACGGAAATCATGGGCCAGGCCCTCATCGATTCGGTGCGCAAGCTCGATCCCCGCGGCATGGTCAAGAATCCGGTGATGTTTGTCGTCGAGGTGGGCAGTGTGCTGACCACGGCGCTGCTCATCAACGACGCCGTACAGCACAAGCCGGGCCTCGGCTTCAACCTGCAGATCACCTTGTGGCTGTGGTTCACGGTGCTGTTCGCCAACTTCGCCGAGGCCATGGCCGAGGGACGCGGCAAGGCCCAGGCCGACACGCTGCGCAAGGCCAAGGGCGAGACCATCGCACACCGCTACACCGACGCCAACGAGCTTGAAGAAGTGCCCAGCGGACTGCTTCGTTCCGGCGACATCATCTTCGTCGAGGCCGGCCAGTACATCGCCGGCGACGGCGAAGTGATCGAAGGCGTGGCTTCGGTGGACGAGTCGGCCATCACCGGCGAGTCCGCGCCCGTGATCCGCGAGGCCGGCGGCGACCGTTCGGCGGTAACCGGCGGCACCAAGGTGCTTTCCGACTACATCAAGGTGAAGATCACCTCCAACCCCGGCGAAACCTTCCTCGACCGCATGATCGCGCTGGTCGAGGGCGCATCGCGCCAGAAGACGCCCAACGAGATTGCGCTGAGCATCTTGCTCTCCGGCCTCACCATCATCTTCCTGCTGGCGGTGGTTACGCTGCAGCCCTTCGCGATGTATTCGAAGGCGCCGCAGACGGTCTTCGTGCTGGTCTCGCTGCTGGTGTGCCTCATCCCGACGACCATCGGCGGCCTGCTTTCCGCCATCGGCATTGCCGGCATGGATCGACTGGTGCAGTACAACGTGCTGGCCATGAGCGGGCGCGCCGTGGAAGCCGCGGGCGATGTAAACACGCTGCTGCTCGACAAGACCGGCACCATCACCCTCGGTAACCGCCAGGCCGCCGAGTTCATCCCCGCGCCCGACGTCAGCGAGGAGCGGCTGGCCAACGCCGCACAGCTCTCGTCGCTCTCGGACGAGACGCCGGAAGGCCGTTCTATCGTTGTTCTCGCCAAGGAGAAGTACAACCTCCGCGGCCGCGAGATCGGCCACATCCACGCGGAGTTCGTTCCCTTTACCGCGCAAACCCGCATGAGCGGCGTCAATCTGCCAGGCACCCGCATCCGCAAGGGCTCCGTGGACGCCATTGCCCGCTTCCTTGAAGACCAGGGCGCGCAGCTCCCGCAAAAGGTTCGCGAAGCGGTTGAAGATGTTGCACGCCTGGGCGGCACGCCGCTGGTGGTCGCGGAAAACTCGACCGCGCTCGGCGTCATCTACCTGAAGGACATCGTGAAGGGCGGGCTCAAGGAGCGCCTTGCGCGCCTGCGCGCCATGGGCATCCGCACCATCATGATTACCGGCGACAATCCGCTGACCGCCGCTGTCATCGCCCGCGAGGCCGGCGTGGACGACTTCCTGGCCGAAGCCAAGCCCAAAGACAAGATGGACCTGATCAAGCGCGAGCAGGGCAAGGGCAAGCTGGTGGCCATGACCGGCGACGGCACCAACGACGCGCCGGCCCTGGCTCAGGCCGACGTGGGCGTGGCCATGAACTCCGGCACGCAGGCGGCCAAGGAAGCCGGCAACATGGTGGATCTCGATTCCAATCCCACCAAGCTGATTGAGATCGTGGAGATCGGCAAGCAGTTGCTGATGACGCGCGGAGCGCTCACCACCTTCTCCATCGCCAACGATGTGGCCAAGTACTTCGCCATCATCCCCGCCATGTTCATGGCCGTCTTCCCGGCGCTTGCAGCGCTCAACATCATGGCTCTGCACTCGCCGCAGTCGGCGATTCTGTCGGCCGTCATCTTCAACGCCATCATCATAGTCGCGCTCATTCCGCTGGCGCTGAAGGGCGTCAAGTACGAGCCCAAGGCTGCCGGCGTGCTCTTGCGCAACAACCTGCTCATCTACGGCGTGGGCGGCATCATCGTGCCCTTTATCGGCATCAAGGCCATCGACCTCTGCCTGGTAGCTTTGCACCTGGCATAACCGCGGCTGTAGCAGAAGACGACGCGCCCAAGGAGACTGATCGTGAAAACGGTTGTTGATACCAAGGAAGACTACATGCTGCGAGCGACGGTGCAGACGATCAAAACGCCGGAGGCTCCTGCGGAGCACTCGGTCTGGTGGACCTCGATTCGCTTTACTCTGGTTGCCACGCTGCTGCTTGGCCTGGCTTATCCGCTGGTGGTGACCGGCGTTGCCTCGTTGCTGTTTCCGCACAAGGCGGGCGGCAGCCTGATCCTAAGGAACGGGCAGGTGATCGGTTCCGAGTTGCTGGCGCAAAGCTTCACATCCGACCGCTACTTCCATCCGCGTCCGTCGGCTGCGGGCAACGGTTATGACGCCACGGCTTCCGGCGGCTCCAACCTGGCACAGTCCAGCCAGAAGCTGGTGCAACGCATCCAGGGCGACATCGACAAACTCGCAGCCGAGAACGCCGGCAAGCCCGTGCCCATTGACATGGTGACGACCTCCGGCTCAGGCCTCGATCCCGACATTACGCCGGACAACGCCTATTTCCAGGCTCGGCGCATCGCCAAGGCTCGCGGCATCCCGGAGGATGCTGTCCGCAAGCTGATCGCGCAGGACACCACGCAGCGGCAGCTTGGCCTTCTCGGCGAGCCGCGCGTCAACGTGCTGGCCCTCAACCTCGATCTGGACAAGCTCGCGAAATAGCAGCTGGCTTCTCCAGTCCGGGTCCAATCTGTTGGTCCGCTCATGAGCAAGCGGGAAGAGCCCCCAAGGCCCTTCCCGCTCTTTTTTGCCCTATGCTGCAGCAAGTTTCTCTGCCCGCCGCGAACAAACTGATCGCTGTTCACTGACGACTGTCCACTGCCTTCAAACTTCCCGGCGCCCTTCCATGGCGCGTGCCATGGTTACTTCGTCGGCGTACTCGATGTCGCTGCCTGCGGGAATTCCGGTAGCGATGCGTGTGAGCTTCACAGGAAACCGGCGTAGCGCAGTCGCCAGCCAGTCGGCCGTGGCCTCGCCTTCCAGCGTGGGGCTGGTGGCCAGGATAACCTCGTCCACTTCGCCCATCTCCACGCGCGCCACCAGGGTCTTCGAGCGCAGTTGGTCGGGCCCCACGCCATGCAGCGGCGACAATGTTCCATGCAGCACGTGATAGACGCCCTGATAGCCGCGTGTGCGCTCCACGGAGGCGATGTTGGTCGGCTCCTCCACCACGCAGACCACGCGGTGGTTGCGCGCGGGGTTTGCGCAGTAGGCGCAGGGGTCCACGTCGGTCACGTTGTTGCAGACAGAGCAGAGCCGCAGGCTCGCCTTCAGCCCGCGTACCGCTTCGGCCAGCGCTGCCGCGTCGTCGTCCGACGAGCGCAGGATATGAAACGCGAAACGTTGCGCGCTCTTCGTACCGACGCCGGGCAGCTTCTTCAGTTCTTCAATGAGCCGGGCCATCGGCTCGGCATAACGTGACACGGTACTGCCTCCCGCTTCTTCAGGCGTTCAGAGCATTTTCAGCCTGCAGCAGTTCCGAAGAATGCTACAGCCCCGGAATCTTCAGTCCGCCGAGCAGCCCCTGCATACTTGCCGAGATCGCTTCATCGGCCTTGCGCCCGGCCTCGTTCACCGCGGCCAGCACCAGGTCTTCCAGCATCTCCACGTCGGGCTGAGCGCCGCTCAAGCCCACCACCGCTGCCGGATCGATGCGAATCTTCAGCAACTGCTTTTTGCCGTTCATGGTTGCGGTGACCGCGCCGCCGCCGCTTGTGGCTTCGACGACCGTCTCGCCCAGCTTCCGCTGCATCTCTTCCTGCATCTGGCCGGCCTGCGAAAGCATCTCCGACATCTTCAAGGGATTGATCATCTTCTCGTCTCTTCCTAGTTCTTGCGCAGATCCACGACTCCGCGGATCTCGGCTTTGAAGATCTCCTGCGCTTTCTTGACCAGCGGATGCGCCATGGCCAACTGTTGCACGCTACCCGCGGCGGGAGCCGCCATCGGCGCGTTGCCGCCGCTCGGCGCGGCGCCCGCTCCGGGAACCACCATGAACCGCGTGGGCGCGCCCATTTGCTGCAGTTCGCGCCGGATGATCTTCTCCGCCGCCGCGTTCACGGTGAGCGTGAGCATCTTCTTGCCCATGCCCGCCACTTCGATGCGCACCGACGCGCCGTCCAGCGTCCATACACCCGCGCCCAGCAGCGTCGAAGCGGTTCCGTGCCCTTCGGCCGCCAGCGCTTTGGCTACGGCCGCGCGCAGCGCGTCTGTGTTGGTTGCACCTGCCGTTGCGGTGGGTGCGGCTACAGGCTCGGGAGCGCGCGCCAGCGCGCCGTCCGTCAGTGTCTGCGCCGTTCCGTAGGCAGGCGTGGTGTCATTCGTTGACGTAAACGAGTCCGAGGGAGCGGTCTGCCGCTCCGCCGCTGCCTGCCTCTCAGCGGAGTTGATGGAAACCACGGTTGCCCCAGCCGGCTCCATGCGCGGCGCGGCTTCCGCGCTCTGCTTGATGCCCGGTCCCGAGCCCCATCCGCCGCTGAACGGCGAAATGCCGGCTGCCGGATTGGCCGCGGGAGTTGCCGCCGGCGAACTGGAAGCTGTGGGCGAGGACGCAGGCCGCGGCGCCGGCGATCCCGTGCGCGGCGCACTGGGCGCAGGCGCGGCAGCCCGTATGCCGCCGCCCGCAACCACGCCGCTCAGCAGTTCCTCAAGAGGCAGCAGCCGCTGCGCGTGGATCAGCTTCAGCAGGCCCAGTTCCAGGTGGAAGCGCTGCTCCTGCCGGTAGTTCAAATCGTCAAAGGTCCTCAGCACAATCTGCAGATTGCGCGTCAGCTCTTCTTCCGTGAAGAGCATGGCGGTGCGCGCCGCGCGGGCCCGCTCGTCGCCGGAGATTTGCAGCAGTTCTGTCTGCTCGCCGCCCAGCTTCGCCATCAGCGCATTGCGCAGGTAGCGGGCCATCTGCCGCGCCAGCGAGGAAGGGCTGTGCCCAGCGTTCACCAGCACGTTGAGCTGCGTCATCAACTCGGCGCTCTGGCCCTGCGCCACGGCCTCCAGCAGCCGCTCGAAGACCGCATTCGGCACCGAGCCCATCAACTCGCGTATCTGCGCTGTCTCCAGGGCCGCCTTGCCGTCCTTCAGCGGAGCCGAGGCAATGGCCTGGTCCATGATCGAGAGGGCATCGCGCATGGAGCCGTCGCCAGCCTCGGCCAACAGCGCCAGCGCCGCGTCTTCGGCCTCCACCTGTTCCTGCGCCGCAATTCCCTTTAGCTGCGCCAGAATGTCGTCGAACTTGACCGCATGAAAGCTGAAGTGCTGGCACCGCGAGCGGATCGTCTGCGGAATGTTTTCCGGCTCCGTCGTCGCCATCATGAAGATCACATGCGACGGCGGCTCTTCCAGCGTCTTCAGCAGCGCGTTGAAGGCCGCTTCCGTGATCTGGTGGGCTTCGTCGAGGATGTAGATCTTGTAGCGGTCGCGCGAAGGAGCGTAGCGGGCCGCGTCGCGCAGTTCGCGAATCTCGTCGATGCCGCGATTGGTGGCCGCGTCGATCTCGATCACGTCCACCGCATTGCCCTGGCGAATCTCCACGCAGGAGTCGCACACGCCGCATGGTTCCGCCGTCGGGCGCTCCGCCGAGCCCACCGTCTTGCCGCAGTTCAAGGCCTGCGCCAGAATGCGCGCAATGGTCGTCTTGCCGATGCCGCGATGGCCGGAGAAGATGTATCCGTGCGCCAGCCGGTTCTGGGTGAGCGCGTTCATCAGCGTGCGCGTTACGTGGTCCTGCCCGGCCACATCGGCAAATCGCTGCGGACGATACTTCCTGGCCAGAACCTGATAACCCATGCGCGCATCCACCCCTTTGGCCGTTCGAACCACGGAACACGGCCTGGAGTCGATTGTATCGTTCCATCCCGGACTCGCGCCGGGGTGGAAAACTACCGCTGTGGGGCGCAAGCGTGAGGGAGGCTTACACGGCAGCGGTCTTGCTTTTTCTGCCCTTGCCCGGCTGCCTGGCGGCGATCTTCCGGCTCTTCACCTCTTGCGGCGAGTACATCGTTCCCCGGCACTTCGGCGTTCCGCAGTTGCAATACGCTTCATCGTCGCCGCCGTCGTAGAGGCAGTAGTCGTAGGTAATCTCCTCGCCCGGGGCGATCTCTCGAATGGCCACAATCCACACCTTGCCGCGCAACTCCCGCGTCTCGCAGTTGGCCTGGCAACTGTGGTTGATGAACATCGCGGTGGAGTGCCCGTCGATGACAATCTTCCCGTCGCCCAGTCCAAACAGGTAGGTGAGCAGCGAGTCCTGGTAGGCCTTGTCGGCCTGCCGCTTGGTCATCGGGTGGCCTGTGTACTGGGCAACGCGCGCGCCCTTCTTGATGGGCGTGGTTGTGTAACAGCCGGCGGCGTGGATGGCGGAGGAGCGGATGATCAATCCCATCTGAGTGTGCGATGCTTTCCTTTAGGCAGTATTTGCGCCGGCGCGTTCCGCAGATGCCTGCGGGCAGGCGGTTGCGGCACTCGGCCTAGGGGCCCGAACCGCTCCTCTCAAGAAACGCCGTATTCACGCATCCTAACATCGGGAAGGAACGTCCTAATAGCAGTGAGCCACGCGAACCAGCCAAGAATGAGCCAGACGGAGATGAAGCAGAGCGATCTACACCGGAATCTTGCCGCAGCCATGCTGCTGGCCCTCTCGGTGCTTGCCGTTTCGCTTTTGGCAGCGCCGGCACTCAGCGCCCAGCAGGCTCCCGCCCCGCCTTCGGCCAAGATGCCCGCGCAGGCTCCCGCGCAATCCGGTTCCAACCCGTTTCCAGAGGACACCAGTTCGGTCCCCATTCTTCCCTCGAAGACCGAGGCAGGCACCCTCCCCGGCGACTACGATGCCGCTTCCAGTGCTCCGGTCCATCTGCCGGGCAACGAAGCCGATCCGGTCCGCAGCCCCGACGATGGAGCAACGGAAGAAGCTTCCAGTTCGGAACAGGGATTCAGCTCCAGCAGCGCAGGACTCGACAGCATTCTGCCCGATACCAGCACCCCGGATGCCCCCAACGGCAAGCGCCGCAAGGGCCGCAACGCAGAGCCAGCGCCGCACGTGGAGACGGCCCAGGAAGACCTGACCGTCGCCAGGTATTACCTGGACAACAAGAACTGGCGCGCGGCCCTCTCCCGCTATCAGTCGGCCCTGGTCCTGTCGCCCGACGAGCCCGATGTGTACTGGGGGCTGGCCGAGAGCCAGCGTCATCTGGGAGACTTCGCCGACGCCCGCGCCAATTACCAGAAGGTGATCGATTACGACCCCGACAGCAAGCACGCCAAGGACGCCGCCAAGTTGCTCAAGTCCGCTGAACTGGCCAACGCCAAGGCGCAGGCTGCCTCAACCCCGGCGCACTGACGCGGGACCTGCCATAGCGATCGTCGTCCGTGCAAGTTTCGGACTCTGCATCGGGGCGGATTTTCCGCAGAGACGATTTGAAGTCGATTGAGCTGGGCATGGGAGAGCGGTTCGTCCGTCCCGCCGGGACGAGGGCCGCGTGTTTGACGGCTATCCCAGGGTTTCGTCCGCTGCGGCGGACTGCACCCTGGGCTATTCTCGACGGCTCCCTCCGGGAGCGCCGTACCCCATGTATTTCGCAGATTTTATCGCGAAATGGATGGGACGCCACAAACCGCCGCTCCTCTAAGGAAGTTTTTCAGGACAGTCTCTCAAAATCCCGCCCATCGCAGATAAGCTGCGATCAACGGCTGCCCCCAAAGCCCGCTCACAATCCCGCCCACGCAAAGAAACGTCCCCAGCGGCAGTTTCATCCGTCCCCAAGTCTCATCGCCTTCGCGCCGGGGCGCAGCCAGCAAGACCAGCGCCGCCGCCGTCCCCAGCGCCACTCCCGCAGCGAAAGCCAGCAGCGCCCCGGGGAGCCCCAGCCACGCAGCCAGCAAAGACATCAGCTTGGCGTCGCCCAGGCCGATACCTTCCCGCTTGCGCGCGAGCCAATACACCCAGCGGATCAGAAGAATAATTCCAGCGGCGGCCATGGTTCCCAGCACCCATCTCAATGCCATGTGCCAAAGGAGCCTTTGTTGTATCTCCAAGGCTCCATATATGCTCAGGACGCTATCTGAGGACAGTTTGAATCGCAGCCAATTTGCTGCAATCCCCAGCACAGTCCCCGGCAGTGTCAGCCAATCGGGAAGCCATAGATTTTCCGCGTCGAGAACGGCGAGCGCAACCAGCAGCCAAAGAAACAGCATCGACGCCACGGCCAAGACCAGATCGGTCATGAGTAAAGGACGAGACACGAGGGGATCGAGAGAGCCGGGCAGCAGCCGCGCCGCAACGAACGCCCAGAGCCCCGCCACCGCAGCCTCCACCAGCGGAGAACGCCACCCGATCCAAATTCCGCACGTCCGGCACCGTCCGCGCAGCGCCAGCCAGCTCAGCAGCGGCACATTCTCCCACCACGCGAGCGTCCGCCCGCAGCCGCGGCAGTGCGAGCGCGGCGCAACGACGCTTTCGCCCTCCGGCCAGCGGCTCAGGCACACGTTCAGGAAGCTGCCAAAGGCCAGCCCCAACACCGCCGCAAAGATCGTTCCAAGGATTCGTAGCATCTGCGCGCTTCAGTATAGACGCTGGCCCCGACGCAAGCGCGCAGATGTCCAATGAACACCGATTGAAATGTTGCTTGAAGAGAAGCCGGGCTCGACCGATTGCGTTCTTTCCCTCCAGTTGCCGCCAGACCCTAGCTCAGGAAGAACGTCCGGTAGAGCGTGTCTCTCTGCACCGGTTGGAAGCCCGCGTCACGGATGATTCGCCGCAGTTCTTCTTCCGTGGTGCAGTTCGACGTGCCGGCGGCCTTCACCACATTCTCCTCCAGCATTACCGAGCCCACGTCGTTGCCGCCGAAGTGCAGCCCCATCTCCAGAATCTTCAGCCCCTGCGTCACCCAACTGGCCTGCACGTTCTCGATGTTGTCCAGATAGAGCCGCGAAATGGCCAGCGTCTTCAGGTACTCCACGCTGGTGGCTTCTTCCCAGCCGCGTCCGCCCAGCGCCGTGTGCTTGGGCTGGAAGCTCCACGGGATGAAGGCCGTGAATCCGCCCGTCTCTTCCTGCAACCGGCGGACAACCTCGAAATGATTGATCCGCTGTTCGAAGGTCTCGCCGACGCCGAACATCATGGTTGCCGTGGTGCGCATGCCCAACTGGTGCGCCATGCGATGCACGCTCACCCAATCCTCGGTGGAGCACTTGATGCGCGCAATACGCTGCCGCACATCGTCGTCCAGAATCTCAGCGCCGCCGCCCGGAATCGAGTCCAGCCCCGCATCGCGCAGCCGGATGAGCGTATCGCGCAGGCTCAGATCGCTGTATTTGGCGATGGCCAGCACCTCGGATGCCGTCAGGCAATGCAGCCAGATCTTCGGGAAGCGCTGCTTGATGCCGCTGAACAGCCGCTCGAACCAGTCGATCTTCAGGTCGGGATGGATGCCGCCCTGCATCAGCACGCCCGTACCGCCCATCTCCTCGGTCTCGGCGATCTTCTCGTAGATGGTCTCGAAGTCGAGGATGTAGCCCTCTTCCGAGCGCGGCCCTTTCAGCGGCCGGTAGAAGGCACAGAAGGTGCAGTACTCGGTGCAGAAGTTCGTGTAGTTAATGTTGCGGTCAATGATGTAGGTGACCACGTTCTCCGGGTGCAGCCGACGGCGCACCGCGTCGGCCTCAAAGCCCACACCCAGCAGGTCGGGCGAGCGGAAGTAGTCCAGTGCCTGTTCTCGTGTCAGCGCCATAGTCTCGCTCCGATTCTAACAACTCACCGGCCTGGCCGTGTGGAAGGGTCCTGCCTGGGTTGGGGTTGGCGAAAGAGAAACACGCCACGGGTCTTCAGCGCGCGCCCCTGCGTCCGCGCCAGATTCGACGCAGTCGAGATACCGCTGAACAAGATGAAGTAGTCGATAAAGGCGCGCAGAACGCCCTTCTTTTTGCCGTCGGTCACAGGGAAGAACCTCGCGCGGGGAAGCACGCTCTTCCAGTCTACCCACAATCGGCAGGCTTGCGCTCCTCAACCCGGAACATTGTGATCTGGCGAGTTTGCCCGCGCGCCTACACCCACACGAACGTAGCTTTGTCCTTGTCCTTGCGCACCTTGCCGACCGGGAACACCTGCCCATGGATCACCACGAAGACGCCCGGGCCCAGCAACTGCGCGGCCATCAGGCTCTCGGTCAGGTTCTGCAGGCCGTCCGAGCCCTCAAAGCCCAGCGGCGTCATCGCTCCGGTCAGCACCACGGGGATATTGAGCTGAGGAAAGGCCGCTTCCAGCACGCGTCCGGTCTCGACCATCGTGTCGGTGCCGTGGGTGATGACGATGGGCGCGCCCTCCGCGAGCAGCGCCCTTACCTGCTCGGTGACCTCGGCGCGGTCGGCGTCGGTCATCTCCAGGCTGTCTTTGTTCATCAGCGGAATGCAGCGGATCTCGCTCTCCGGCAGCCGCAACATGCGCAGATACCGGTCCAGCTTCCCTGCCCGGTTTTCCACCACGCCGCGCTGCTCCGAGTAGACTTTTTCGATGGTTCCACCCGTCGATAGCAGATAGATCCGCTTCATTCCGTTCTTTCCCTCGCTCAGTTTGTTCTACACCGCGTGGCGCTTCTGGTGCCACACCCACGCCGTGCGCACAATCTCGTCCAGTTCGACATAGCGCGGTTTCCAGCCCAGTTCCTGAATGGCCTTCTCGGAACTGGCCACCAGCACGGCCGGATCGCCGGGCCGCCGCGGGCAAACTTCGGCCGGAATCGCATGGCCCGTGACGCGCCGTGCCGACTCAATCACCTCGCGCACGCTGAAGCCCTTGCCGTTGCCCAGGTTGTAGATCAGGCGGCTCTCCCGGTCCAGAGCGTCCAGCGCCAGCAGATGCGCGTCGGCCAGGTCCGAGACGTGGATGTAGTCGCGGATGCAGGTGCCGTCCGGCGTCGGATAGTCTTCTCCGAAAATCTTGATCGACTTGCGGCGTCCCAGAGCCACGTCGAGCACCAGCGGAATCAGGTGCGACTCCGGCTCGTGCGCTTCGCCGCGCGTGATGCCGTTGGGGCCTTCCGGCGCGCCGGCTACGTTGAAGTAGCGCAGAGAAGCGCAACGCAGGCCGTGGATGCGGTTCAGCCAGCCCAGCATGTGCTCCACCAGCAGCTTCGACTCGCCGTAGGCGTTGGTGGGCAGCAGCTTGGCGTCTTCGCGGATCGGCACGCTCTCCGGCTCGCCATATACGGCTGCCGTCGAGGAGAACACCAGCTTGCGCGGCCCGCAGGCCAGCATCGCCTCCAGCAGCGCCAAGGTCGAGGCGGTGTTGTTGCGGAAGAACCGCTCCGGAACCACCATGGACTCGCCCGCCTCGATGAGGGCGGCAAAATGGAGAACGCCGTCGAAGGGTTTGCCTGCCGCGGTGGCGGATTTGAAAAGGTTTTCAATCGCCGCCCGATCTGCCAGTTCCCCTTCCACAAATCCCACGCCAGGAGGCAACAGATCCCTCCGGCCGTGGCTCAGGTTGTCGTAGACAACTGCTTCGTGTCCCTTTTCGGTAAGTAGTCCCGCTACTGTACCGCCGATGTACCCTGCTCCGCCTGTGACCAGTATCTTCACAAAAAAGACTGTCCTTTCCCAAACAGTTTCGGTAACCTTGAGTCTATTACAGAAGGGTAGCCTGCTTCGACGCTGCGATGCGCTCTTGGAATTTTCTTTCTGCGCTGAAAGGGAGCGAAGACGCCGTGAGCCGCTTCTCGAAGGGCTGCAACCCGCTCGTGAGTAGACGCTTTCGAAGTGTTGTTTGCCGGATTTTCTTTGACTAGATATTGATTCAGTTCAACGCCTTGGATCACAACTGGAGGTCAAAAATGTTCGGGTCCCACGCAGGAACTCCTCATCTGCGCGCGGGCGGTTTTCAGGCGCGGCCTGAAAATTCTTGCCCTTGGCCCGCGCCTCTGTTTTTATCTTCCTCCTGCGCAGCGGCAACAAGGATTCCTCCAATTCTCCCCGCGACCTCCATGAATCGGCTCTTCAAGCACATGCGCCGTGTACCGCTCATTTCGCAGGTTCTATCGCGCAATGAGCGGGAAGCCTCCACACTGATGGAGCGCCGCATCGACAATGCCGAGGTTCCTCACCAGCCGCGGTACAGCTTGTGCGCAGCCTTCGCGCAACCTGTTCTCTCTGTATCGCCGGACTTCCCCTCCGCGATCTTTCCGGAGACCACATCCCTTTTCTTTGACGCATTGCTGAGCGGCTCCTGCCGACAGCCGGCGCGCCTTGCCCCGCTGCGGCGGCGGCCAGCGAGGATTCAATAGATGGCGAAGACGAACAAGGTAGAGGGTTATCCCTTCGGATTGTTGCCGGAGCCGGAGCGCAGCACGGGGTCGTTTGTGACCAGTGCGGCGGTCAACGGGTTGATTCTTCTGGTGATTTTGTATGTGGGCGCGATGGCGCGCCACGTGATCGAGGTGCACCAGTACGAGCAGACGCAGTTGATTGTTCCGGTCAGCGAGCCGCCCAAGGTGAAGGTGAAGGTAACGCCTCCTCCGCCGGATATGCCTCCGCCGCCGGAGCTCCCGAAGATCGAGTTGGAGGCGCGCAAGATCGAGATGCCCAAGCCGAAGCCTGAGCCGAAGCCGATCCAGATGGAAGCCAAGCTGGAGATGCCGACGGTGAAGCAGGCCAAGCCGGCGGTGATTCTGGCGCCGCAGCCGAAGGCGGCCCTGACGGCGGCCATGCCGGCGCAGAACGCGTCGGTGAAGGCATCGACGGCCCCGGTGCACTTCGGGCAGACCTTTGGCGCGGTCCCGAACCCGAACGCGACGCGTCCGGCGACGATCACGGCCATCGGCAACCCCTACGGCGGCAACCAGGGTCCGGCGGTGGCGCCGCACGGGGTGGTGGGCTCGACGGGCATCGGCAACGGTACGCGCTCTGGCTCGAACGCGGGCGTGGTGGGCCGCGTGGCCTCGGCGGGCATTCCTGGGGCGACGGGCACGGCCAACACGGGCAGCTATGGGCATGTGGCTTCGGCGGGGATTCCGGCGGCAACGCAGGCGGTAGTGGCGCGTCCGGTGGTGCAGCAGCCAACGACGACCAGCCCGGAGCTGATCTCGAAGCCGGCGGCGCAGTACACCAGCGAGGCGCGGCAGTTGCACGTGCAGGGCGATGTGGTTTTGCGGGTCACCTTCCTGGCTTCGGGCCAGGTGGTGGTGCAGGGCGTGGTGCACGGGTTGGGCCACGGGCTGGACGAGGAAGCGCGGCGAGTGGCGCAGCAGATACGGTTCCGTCCGGCAACGCGTAA